>Ga0067045_1027612_pt1 | contig 81540 bp, 77 predicted proteins | sample TerdegcTABiofilm_FD_59184 | JGI IMG/M metagenome (GOLD analysis project Ga0067045, IMG submission 59184) | Combined Assembly of (Gp0054472, Gp0054536) Wastewater bioreactor microbial communities from Singapore -Terephthalate degrading... | reverse complement strand
CTCCCCCTTTAGGGAGGCCAATCGGATCTTTCCCCTAGCTACCACGCTGGAAGACATGTCGAGAAACACTGGTCGCCCACCCTCCACGGGAATACCGATGGAGATAGGGTTGGTTCCAAAAAAAGGCTCCGCAGCCCCGTAGGGCGCCATGGAAGGATTCCCATTGGTCATAAGGATCTGGATCAACCCATTTCTGGCAGCGGCCGATGTGTAGTACCCTAAAGCGCCAATATTGTTCGTCTTCCGAAGAAGAACCATGGAAAGACCGTACTTCTTCGCTTTCTCCATGGAAAGTTCCATACAATGAAAGGCTGAGACCTGTCCCAATCCATTGTTCCCATCCATCACGGTAGTTCCGTTTCGGTCCTCAACGATTGTAGTTCGGGTAGGAAGCTGCAACATCCCAGCCTTCACTCGATTGTGCACCATTCTTAGAAGGTTCACTCCATGGGTACTGATTCCCCGCATATCGGCGTTCACTAGAATCCCCGAAGCGATGCGAGCGTTTTCCTCTGATTCTCCCATGCGGATGAGGATCTCGAAAGCCCCTTTTTCCAATTTTTTACTATCGATTTTCATATAACCCTTATTCCTCTACCATTCCCAGGGATTCGAACACCGGCTGCAACTTGTTCAATTCCACGCTACTAGTTCCTTTTCGTAACTGTTCGGATTTTTCCTTTTCCGCGGCTACCCTCTTTCTGCTCTTTTCGAGAACCTCCGCGCATTCCTCCCGTCGCACCACTACCATTCCGTCATCATCCCCGAGAATTAAATCACCAGGGAAAACCGTTACCTTTCCAAAATTGATCGGATAGTTGATTAACCCCAGTATGTTTTTCCCCGTACCTCGAATCGAAAACCCTCTACAGAACACGGGGAATCCCAACCGTACGATTTCCGCGGAATCTCGTATGCATCCATCGATGGCAAGTCCCCCTAGTTTCCGTGCCAGGGCCGATACTGCCATCATCCCGCCCCAGTAGCCGAACTCAGGTTCCCCTCCAACCGTCGCTACTAGAACATCTCCCGGTTGAGCAATTTGCAATGCCTTATGTAGCATAAGATTATCCCCTGGTGCACATTGTACGGTGAAGGCAGGACCGCAGATCCGTACGCCTCGAGCTATGGGTTTTAGGGCTGCTTCAATGTAACCTTTTCGCCCCGAAGCCTCATACACAGTCGCCACATCGAGATCTCGAAAGGCTTCAATCAGATTTGAATCAGGCCTTTGAATCGATTTTCTTACATGCACCATTGTATCTTCTCCTCTTTTCCCAGTGGTTTGCTAAAAATAGTGACGAATAAACTCGAGCGCATTTTCTATGTGCTTACGCATTGCTTGTTCCGCTTTATCCGGATCTCCTTGAAGAATCGCTTGTACAATTTCCCGGTGTTCTTCTTCACTCACATTCACCCGTTCCGAGATGTATCTATTGAGGAAATAAATACGAATCCGCACGATATGATCCTGTAATGTACTGTATACTTCTTGTAATCTCTGATTTCCCACGTATTCTACGATGGCCGAATGGATCTGATACCCTGCCAATAGCCGCTCCTTGAGGGGGACCGAATCCTTGGAGGCTACCGTTTCATACCTACTAAGTTTAGTTACCAGTTTTTCTTTGTCTGGTTTAGAAGCCGCTATACGAGCCGCAGCACATTCGTAAATTTCTCTCAATTCGAAGATTTCCCGGATATCTTCCAAACTGATATTAGAAACAAAGCATCCTTTATTTGGAATGATGATTACGAATCGGTTCCTCCCTAGCTCTTGTAATGCCTCCCTGATGGGAGTCTTGCTTATGCCTAATTCTCTGGATAACTCTTTTTCGTTCAAATACGAGAGGGGCTTCAGATCGTTTCGCACGATACGCTCTTTTAGAGTTTCATAGACTAGGTTCTTTTTGGATCGTTGTAAAAACTCTGTAACGCCCGTCGCCTCAATTATCTCTGCCATTCTCTAACACTTCCGATAATCTAATACGATTTTAAAATTATATCTCCGATATATCGCTAATATTATGCATCCACTGTTCGATCCTGTCAAGCTTTTTTTAACTCCCTTTACTGATACTTTCCAAATTCCTTCCAGGCTTCCCACATCGCCCAGAAATGTTCAGGGGGAACATCCGCCTGCACGTTATGGATAGGAGCGAACACATACCCACCGCCAGGAGCAAGGATTTCGATATTCCTTCGTACTTCGTCCCGGATTTTTTGCACAGGGCCTTTTACTAGAGTCTCCTGGGTATCGACTCCAGCCCCCCAGAACACCAGATCCTTACCAAAATCCCGTTTCAGTTCCTCGAGATCCATCCCAGCCGCCGAATATTGTACCGGATTCAGGATATCGATCCCCATCTCAATAAAATCTGGAAGGATGGACCGGATGGCGCCGTCGCAGTGAAAAAAAATCCGACAGTAAAGGAGCCTTTTCTTCATCCATCCCAGGTACCTTCGCATAGGGGGAAACACAACATCGGAAAGAATTTCAGGAGAAACGAGGAGGGACTGTTGGGTACCCAGATCGTCGCATTCCGAAGCCACGAGCACTGAATCTTCAAGCCCTCGGTTCTCGAGGTAATCCGCCACTATCTCCCAATACTGAATCTTGTAGTCAGCGATCCGTTCCAGGATTTCCCTCGTTTCTTTGGGGTTTTCCAACATATCTATCAAACCCTGTTCGTATCCCCGGAACCGAAAGAACATCTCGGTGAGACCCGCGCACACCCGATCCACGATGAACCCCACTCCAGCAGATGCCTTTCGAACCTGCGCGTCGAAAAGAGAAAAAAACTCATCCCGCCTCTCGGAAAGATCTGGCATTCGAAAGCTTTTCGCCATTTCGTCGATACTGGCACAAGTAGCATAGGGTGCTTTGATTTGGTTGAAATACAGGTCTTTACCTTCCTCCATCCTCCATACGCACCCATACTGATCTTGAAGGATCGCTTCCCGCCCCTGCTTGCGAAGTCGCTTGGATAGATCGAATACCCGAAGGGCCCCGATCCGCCTCGTATCAGACTCCAGAAGCTTGAGGTTTGTTTCCGGCGGAACTACGATCTGGGATATAACATCAGCGATTTCCGATTCCTCATAGGTATCCGGATAGCCTCGGTATTGCATGGCCTGTTGAAAGGCCCGTATGGAAAGGGAGGTAACCGTTGTACCGCAACAGTCGTATGGGACATGATCCGGTTCCTTATGCTCCAGGGCTATCCTTAGTCTTTCCAGGGACGTCATAGATGCCGTTCCCTATTATTTAACCAGTCGGGACATGAGCAACACGGTATCCGGAACATAGGTGATAATGAATAAAGCGATCAGTTGCATCAGGATGAAGGGTACCGTTTCCTTAATAACGTCCTTCAAAGGGATCTTCCCTATCCCCGCGGTGATGAATAAAAGCATTCCAAAAGGTGGTGTTAGAAGACCGATCATCATGTTCAGACAGATCATCACCCCAAAATGTACCAGGTCGATTTTATAGAATTGGACTAAAGGCATAATGATGGGAAGGAACACCAGCTCGGACACATTCACATCAACGAGGGACCCTAAAATTAAGAAGAGGATATTCACCACCAGAAGGAACTGCCAGGGTGTTTTGATGATCCCGCTGATGGCATCTACCACCGAGTGGGAAACCTGTTCGGAAGCGATGATGAAAGAGAATCCATAGGCCCCCGCAATGATAAGAAAGATCACGCCCGTAGTGCGAATCGTGTTCACCAGAACTTTCAGAAAAGATGCAAAACTCAATGTGCGGTACACTAGGATCCCGATCAATAGGGCGTAACAGGCTGCCACCGCTGCAGCTTCTGTCGGGGTAATGATCCCCGAATAGATCCCCACCAGAAGGATCACCGGAGTCAGAAGGGCAGGAATGGCTTTGATCGTAGTTTTTATGAAATCCTTGAACTTTACTTTCTCACCGATCGGATAATTCCGTTTCCGGGAAATGAAATAGGTATACAATCCCATCACCACACAGAGGATAATGGCGGGAACGATTCCTCCCATGAACAGTTTCCCCACTGAGGCTCCCGAAATCATCGCATAGATCACGAAGGGAATCGAAGGAGGAAAGATCGGTCCCACCACGGCCGTGGAAGCGGTAATGGCACAGGAGAAAGGCATGTCGTACCCTTCCTTCTTCATCTGCTTTATTTCTAGTACTCCTAGCCCCGAAGCATCCGCCACCGCGCTGCCTGTCATCCCGGCAAAGATCAACGAGGCAAGAATGTTCACGTATGCGGTCGCTCCATGCACCCGACCAATGATGGACCGGGCGAAATCGAATACCTTGTCTGTCACCTCGCTAGAGTTCATCACATTCGCGGTAAAGATGAATAAGGGGATAGCGAGCAGGATGTACGCGTTGATCAGCCCATAACAGATAGTGTTGACTAGGGAACTGATACTCATCCCCTTGGCAAGAAAGTAGGCAATCGAGCCTAGAATCATCCCTAGCCCAATGGGCATCCGAATCACGAAAGCCAACACAAAAAAGAAAAACGGGATAAGGAGGTACAAACTCATATCAGCTCATCCTCTTTCTCGATATTGTATGTTTGGAGGTAAGTTCCATTTTTTAGGCTTCGGATGTCCAACACCATCCGGTATGCGGATCGAATCACCACAGACACTAGCAGGATGGGAAAAGATACGAAGATGTAATTGTAGGGGATTCGCATTACAGACGATATAGCCCTATGATGGGTAAGGTAGTATAAAGTTCCTGGTAAAGCGGAAAGGAAGAACACAATAATGAGAGCGTAGGAAAGGATCCGCATGATCACCTTCCCCTTCAGGCTTGCTTTGTTATAGAACAAATCAAACACTACGTGATCTTCTTTTCGATAAGCTGCACAGGCTCCTACAAGACCAATGATCACGAAAGAGATTACGGAAAACTCGAGGGTCCAGTTCTGTGGATTTTTTAGGATGTAACGGGTGAATATATTGATCAGAAACACGATAAACATAAGAAGGAATACTAGGATAGGGATGTAGAGTTCTACCACATCGGCCAGAATACGACCGACTCTCTTCAAACGATCCATCGACAACCCCTTATTCTTTTGTTCTTGGGAAAACCCCCTGGCAGGTTATGCCCTACCAGGGGAGACAGCACAACGCGTATTGATTACTTCATGGCCTGTATCTTTTTGTACATTTCCATGTCCCAACTCTTGGTGAGGCCCTTTTCCTGGTAATACTGGAAGGAGTTTTTCTGGAAAGCCTCAACATCCGGATTCGTGATGATCATTCCCCGATCTTTGAAGAATTTCAGAAGTTCCTCTTCCTGCTTGTAAGTAGCCTTGCTGCCTTCGTTACAGGCATAGAGGGCTGCTTCCTGCATCCAGGCCTTCTGCTGGGCGTTCATCTTGTTCCATGTTTTGTTGGTAACGCAGAGCAATTTTATATCGATGATATGGTTGGTGAGGGAAATCTGTTTGGTTACTTCATAGAACTTCATTGCGTAAGTTCCCGGCAGAGGGTTGTCTTGGGCCTCCACCACTCCCGTTTGTAGAGCTGTGTAGACTTCCGAATAGGCGATAGGCACCACTTTCGCGCCAAGGGACTCCCCTGCGGCAATCCAGTCAGGCCGGTTGGGCATGCGGAGGATCATTCCCTTCATGTCCGCGGGAGTCCGGATCGGTTTCTCCCACTTTGTGTTTATAATTCGGGATCCCTGTGTCATGGCCGCAAGAGGGGTGTAGTTACACGCTTTGGACACGCGGGCGTAAAAATCCTTTGCCACGGGAGAATCAGGGGCGAACACCTTCTCAAAATGTTTATAGCTTGTGAAGATGTAGGGCGCCGCAAACATCCCCGCTTCCGGCAAATAGGGGCTCATGTCCTGGAAGGCCAGAGTGGAAAGATCTAGATCGCCATTCATCATGGCGCTTACTTCACCCTCCTGCGTGAAGAGGCTGCCACTGGCATACACCTTTACCTTGATCTGTCCGCCAGAGAGTTGCTCTATCTTTTCCGCGAACTTTGCCTGCGTGATCCCCTGTGGATGCTGTGGTGGCTCCAGTTGATTGTAAGTGAGCACGAAGGTTTTCACCTCCTCTGTTTTGCCCCCGCCCCATATCAGGGAGAGAACTGCGCAGGCAAGTACCATTAAAACTATCCATTTCTTCATTTCCACGCCTCCTCTATAGGAATATTTGATTAGCATATCGCCGATATACCACCATAATTCTAAAACCAGTATCTGGGGTTGTCAATCTTTATTTTTATTTTATTCGGAACAACGAATCGATTGGAAAGGAAAAAAGCAACTGCTTGTTACTTGTTAAATCATCTGCTTTATCGCTGTTAAGGCGTTGGAAAGGTGTGCTCGCATGGCTGCTTCCGCAGCTTCGGGATCTCCCGCGAGAATCGTCTCTAGTATCTTTTTATGTTCCTGGGATGTTTCTTGAAGTCTACGGTTATCGAACTTGTTAAGAAAGTATATCCGGATCCGAACAATATGGTCCTGTATGATCTGATAGAAATCACTCAACAGGGAGTTACCCACGAATTCCACTATGCGCTTATGGATTTGGTAACCGGAAAGAAGATTTTCCCGAGCATTCTCCATGTTTTTAGGATCGAAAGACTCGTGTTTATGTAGGATCTCGCGGAAGATGTCTCGATTCGGACGGGTAGCGGCGATCCGAGCAGCGGCGCACTCATGAATTTCCCGCAATTCGAACACTTCCCGTATTAGATCTAACCCAATGTTAGACACAAAGCAACCCTTATTGGGAATGATCACAACGAACCGGTTCCGTTCCAGATGTTGTAGGGCTTCCCGGATAGGGGTCTTACTGATACCCAATTCATCGCAGAGGGTCTTCTCGTTTAGGTATTCCAAGGGCTTCAACTCGTTCCGCACGATCCGATCTTTGAGAACTTCATAAGCTAGTAACTTCTTATTTTTTTCGGGCATATTGCACCTGTGTGATCCTGTAATGTACACCCATAGGTATATCGGTATTTTATTACCGTAATACCGATAGTCTATCAACAGAGGCGGATTGTCAATATACCCGAGGAAGGTATCTCCGTTCCATCTCCTTTATCGTTGGCAGATGGACGATTTGGGTAAACTCCTGAAACGAAACGATTCGGTCCGCATAGTCGAGGGACACACCATGAGCGCGAACATGTTTCATCTGTTCCAGCATGGCCTTGGTTGCGGAAAACAAGCAGGTAAGGGCTGCCACCACATACCGGTATCCCATCTCTTCGGCCTCCCGGTACGATACCAACGGGGTTTTCCCTCCCTCGATAAGGTTCAGCATGAGGGGAATTTTTCTTTGAATCCCTAGTTCCTTTCCTACCCGTTCGATCTGAGAAAGGGTCTCGAGAGCTTCCACGAACACCATATCTACCCCAAGATCGATTGCCCTCTTAGCCCTTTCCAAAGCATCCTCGAATCCATTCACCGCGATCGCGTCGGTCCGATAGATGATGAGAAAGTTCGGATCTAATTGATCCCGGGCGTCCATTCCTGCTCGTAACTTTCCTTCCATCTCTTCCCAAGAAATCACCTGCTTGCCTTCCATGTGTCCGCACCGCTTGGGAATTACCTGGTCTTCCAGGAACATCCCTACCGCACCTGCATGGATGTATTCTTGTACGGTACGATAGGCATTGATGGCGTTGCCGAACCCATTGTCTCCATCCGCTAAGACAGGAATCTGCACGGCCCGAGAGATGGCTGCCACCTGATGCGCCATCTCGCTCATGGAGAGAAGTCCCACATCCGGCATACCCAGTTGTACCGCTGCCGTACCGAAGCCGGAATGATGTACCACCTCGAACCCTGCCAACTCACAGATCCGCGCGCTTAGGGCATCGTACACACCCGCGGAGACCACGATTCCCGGTTCATGAAAAAGGCGTCGCCGAAACCGAGCGGTCTTTGATTCTTGACTCATCCCTTATTACCTCATCACGGAAGGAAGCCAAATACTCAATGCGGGAAAGGCGATCACCAGAGCGAGGACACCGATCATTAAAAGGATAAAAGGGAAAACACCCTGGATTACTTCCGATATATGCACGTCCTTCTGCAAACCGGCAATCACGTATAGGTCCATCCCAACCGGTGGGGTTACCAGCGCCAAGGTAAGGTTCACCGTGAGGATAATTCCATACCAAATAGGATCGATCTCCAACGTGGAAAGTACGGGCGCAACGAGGGGCATGGTTAACAGGATGATGGAGATGGTTTCCAGCATCATTCCCAAGAAGAACATCAGCACGTTCATCGCGAGAATGAACGCCATGGGAGTTAGGTTGTTCTTTATGATCCATTCCGTAAGGAGCTGGGGGATCTCGATCATGGTCATTACTTTTCCAAAGAGAAGTGCCCCGGCAATGATCAGGGCAATCATGCTGGAAGTGGTGAAAGCTTTCAGACAAATCCGGGGTAAATCCTTTACCGTTAGGGTTCTATACAGGACCAATGTAATAAAGAGGCTATAGACTAAGCCGACAGCCGCAGCCTCCGTGGGGGTAAAAATCCCCGTGTAGATACCCCCCACGATGAGGAAGGGTAGGAAGATTCCCGCTAAGTTCTTTCGGGTAACGGTAAATCGCTCCTTCCAAGGAGCCTTGGGAATAGGGGTATACCCTTTACGAAGAGTCCTGAATACGGCATAGAGGATGAAAACACAAGCCATTACGATTCCCGGGATTACTCCACCCATAAAGAGCTTCCCTACCGATTCCTCCGTGACAGCGCCGTATAGGATCATGGGAATGCTAGGGGGAATCAGGATCCCCAAGGTGCCTCCCGCTGCCAAAAGGCCTAAAGTGAACTTCTTGTCATACCCTCGGGCTACCATGGCGGGATAGGCGACTAGACCGATGGTAGCCGCGTTGGCCGCTCCCGATCCTGTAATAGCGGCAAAGAACGCACAGGCTAAGATGGTAGCGATGGCCAACCCACCAGGAAGGTGTCGGACCCATACGTTCATCACCTCGAATAAGTCATCACCGATTTTACCCTCCAACAGGATTTGGCTCATCAAGACGTAAAGGGGTACTGCCAAGAGAACAAAACTATCCATCGACGTGTAGAGGGTCTGGATGATAAGTTCCGTAGGTAAATCGAAGAGAATAATCAAAAGCCAAGCAGTACCACCCAACCCGAATGCAACGGGAAGGCCAAGAAACAGAATCCCCAACAGAAGGAGGGCTACGAAAAGGAATGTGATCATCGTGGCGCCTCCTTTTTCAGGATAGTTCGCACTCTATCCAGTACAATGAAAATATATTGGATACTGAGGAGTAAAAACCCCACGAAAACAGAGGCTTGAATCGTCCACACGGGTACCCGCAAGGTCGTAGCTGACAACTTTCTCATCTGAATGGCTAGAGCAACGAAGTTCCATGCCTGGTAGGTGACATAGGCACAGAAGAGGAATCCTAGGAAACCGGTGAAGGCCTCGATCATCTGACGCGGTTTCTGGGCAAGGCGGGAGAGCAGGATATCGATATGAATGTGTTTTCCCACCGAGAGAGTATAGGAGGCTCCAGCAAACATGGTCCAAGTAAAGATGTAGATGGCCACCTCCTGAGACCAGGTGGTAGGGGAATGGAAGATATACCGGAGCACTACTTCGATGAATAGTAAGATTCCCATGGCCAAATTCCCCAAACCTGCCATGTGCCCGACCCCTTTATTCAATCGTTGAAATAAAACTTCCATCCGGTTGTTTGTAACCCCGCTCTCCATGATGTGTACCCCTTATGTCTGTAGTGTTCCCTGGATCCGTTACTTTTGGATCTTCGCGATCAGATCCACCAATTGCTTGCCCAATGAACCCGTATTGTTAGCGAAACTCACTCGAACAGGTTCAGTTGCTTTGATAAAAGCTTGTCGATCCTGAGGGGTGATCTCATATACCTGAAGGCCAGCTTTTTTCAATTTATCTAGCGCTGCCATCTCTTCATCGTCGATCGCTTTTCGGATCACCTCTTCCGTTTCTTCTCCCGCTTTCAATAGGATTGCCTTTTTTTCCTGAGATAGTTTGTCCCACCACTTCGAGTTGGCCTGCACGAAAAATTCAGCCGTGGCGTAGTTACAGATGGTAAGGTATTTTAGTACTTCCTGCAGTTTACGTGAGATAGCAGCGGGCATTCCCGTGGTTACTCCGTCCACCGTGTGTCGTTGAAGGGCCATGTACATTTCGGAAGAACTCATCTCCACCGGTGAACCTCCCAGCGCCTTAACCGTTTCCGCTGTCAAAGCGCTGAAAGTGCGAATCTTGAGTCCTTTGAAATCCGCCGGGGTTTTGATAGGACGGACATTGTTGAAGAACTGCACGAATCCATAATCCACCCAGAACACGATCTTTACTCCCTTGGGGGCAAAGGCTTCATCGAACAGTTTTCCAGCACCCGCCTGCACAAAGGCTTTGATGCTCTGCAGATCCTTGAAGGCAAAGGGGATTTCAAACACATCCGCGGCGCTTACCATCCCTGACCATTTGTTCACCGGCACAAGGGCTAGTTCCACCAACCCTCCCTGAACCGCTTCAACAACCTCAGTATCCTTGAACAACTGGGCCGAGTCGAACACTTTCACGGTCAACTGGTCCTTCGAGTACTCCTTCACCTTGTCGGCAAAATATTTCATTCCCTTGGAAATGAAGTGAGAGGGGGGAAATTGGTTAGTTAAACGTACCGTTTCTGCCCCGACCTGCAGTGTGCTGACAAGAAACATTGAGAGACTCATTACCAATAACGCCTTTCGTTTCATACAATTCCTCCTGTTGAACTTGTTGAAGATAGAACATTTAACTATAGAGAAGGAAAGGTTGTCAATTCTAATGGAAAATCGAAAATCTATATAGAACCGGTACCAGGATCGAGGTGAACACTCCATTCAAACAGAGACCTAAAGCCGAGTACGCTCCCTCTCTTTCCCCTATTTCTAAAGCGCGGGCAGTACCAATCCCATGAGAGGCTACTCCCATAGCGAGCCCAAACGCAGAGGTTTCTATTTTACCTAGGATCGATAGCACCACGGGCCCTGCCACCGCTCCAAAGATTCCCGTTGTTACCACCACAGCCGCAGTCAACGAAGGCACACCACCGGTTGCGTTGGCAATATTCATCGCAATGGGAGTGGTTACAGAACGAGGGGCAAGGGAAACTACCACCTCCAACGGGGATCCCCAAAGGAGAACGGGAAGGATAGAGGAAAGGATTCCCACGAGGGAACCAAAGATTACCGTAATGAGAATCTTTCCCAATTCAGCGGATAGCTTCTTCCATTCTTTAAATAGCGGTACTCCCAAGGCCACTACCGAAGGGGCTAGAAGAAAGGTTAGGCCCTCGGTACCTTCCGCATAGGATTCATACGGGGTTTGGCTTAGGACCAGTATGAGCACGATGACTACTACCGACACGAGAACCGGATGGAATAGAAAGGAGATCCTTTTCAGTCTAGTCTTTAATTTAAATTGACCCGTTTGAGCCAGGGCATACACCAGTATCGTACTGGATAGAAATATCAGGTTGTCCATCCCTCTTCCCCTCAACTTGTTTACTGAATCCTTTTATTGGGTTGACCCCGCTTTGTTGGATTTACGGTTCCACTTTGTTCGAAGGAGCACTAGATGGATCCCCGCGGTACTGAGTAGAGTAATAATCGTTCCCAATAGAATCGCTAGGGTAATGGGAATCCAGTTATCCTTCAGCATTGCCCTATAAGATAGAAGTCCTACTCCGGCAGGCACGAAGAACAAGGACAAATGTTGGAGAAGAAGTTGGGAAGCCTCTTCTACTAGTGACAGGGGAAGGATTCTACAACCGAGGGTGACGGCCAAGAGCACCATTCCTATTACACTTCCCGATATAGGCAGATGAAAGTATCGGGATACCCATTGTCCTAGAACCAAAAACAGGAAGATCACCCCGAAACCAAACACGAGACGGGAACTGTAGACGGGTTTGGGTTGATTCATGAGTACGCTATCCAATATAAAAATAATCCCAGATACTCGTGGAGAGCCTTACGAGACTTTTGGAACCCGTTCAGGGTGGGAAGGTAACTCTCTAGATCGTAGGGGACCCCTCGGTTCACTTTGTAGTCCGTGGGTGCCGCGATTACCTCCACTCCCAAACAGGAAAAACAAAAGACCGCCCGGGGCATATGATAGGCTGAGGTAACAAGGAGAATCCGTTGGGGATGGAAGCGGGAAACGACCTGTCGGGCATTCTGCCAAGTGGTGCGACTCTCTGGATCGAGTAGGATCGCTCCCGGATCTACTCCCCATTCCGATGCGTAACGGGCCATTATGGTAGCCTCTGCCTCTTGTCCCACATCGAACACCCGGCCTCCACTGAAGATCAAGAAGGTCTGTGCTCGTTGAACCGCACGCACTTCCTGATAGATCCGAACTCCAAACAGGGTTCTCTTCAAGGATTCTTCCCGTAGATCATCTGAATCTTTTTCGGGGGATCGGGTCACTGTGCCTCCACCCAATACCACCACGGCATCTATTGGGTTTCCTACTTTTATCACCCTTTCCACTCCCTGGGCGGATAACGAAGAGTATCGGTCCTCCAACGGTTTCAGTAAAAGATCAGATCCCGGTTCGGTAGATAAAAGGTAAAGGAGGCCCGCACCCGCACAGGCAAGAAAGAAGGGGAGTTCCCTCTTCCCTTTAGCCGAAGATTGCGGTTGCTGAGGCCTCGAAAGCCAAGCCAACCATCCAAAGAGCAGTACGAAGATCCCCGGTGGCAACAGAAAGGCTGAGATGAGTTTGGAAAGAATTACGATCATGCAGCCAGTTAGAATCCCAGGGCTTCGCCGATGATCACCACGGTCGTATCCGAAAGGGTCGGCTTTCTCCGTAGGATGGAATACACCCGGCAGATCCTTGTCTTCGAGGTACACTCCGAGCAGGTCCCGGAAACCGTGCAGGGGTTATTGGTGTTGATCCGTTTGTTGTTCAGGGGGGCGGCGTAATGTTTTACTCGTTCCAGCGCTTCGTCCACGTCCTTCCGGATCTTGTTCATTCCCACCACGATGATGATCTTCCGAGGTCCAAAGGTAAGCGCATTGGTTCGATTCCCATACGCATCGATATTAACAATGCATCCATCCATAGTGATTGCGTTGGATCCCGCGATAAACACATCACAGACCAATTGTTGGCGCCGGATTTCGTTCTTCTCCTCCGGTGTAAGACCAGGGGCGTTGTGATTGAGCAGAATCGCTCCTTTTTCCTTTGCTTTATCCGCGAGGCCCAAAGCCTGCACGGTCATGGATCCCCCGAACCCTACCTTGTTCCCTGGCTGGATGAAGGAAAGGATGTGTTCCACTGCCTGTTCTCGGTTGGGGAAGTATACCGCGTCAAACTCGTGCTTTTTCAGGGCTTCGACGGTTCTGGCTGCAAGGGTGTCATGGTGCCACTGTAAAAAATCGGACATGTTCGCCTCCTATGTGTCTGTTTATTTAGAATGATGATGGAAGTATCTTACACGGGGATAGTAGAATCGTCCAGAAGCGCAATGAAATATTTGGGTGGGTTAAGCTCGCACTTTAACCACTACTTTCCGTACCCGGCGTTTGCCTTCCCAATCACAGGAGGGTTTATGAGCGTCCCAAGGGAAAAAGACAGCGAACATCCCTTGATCTAGCGGAAGGAAAGCCCCTCCCTCTCCTTTGAAAAATCCCACGTCCTTTTCCTCGCTATAGGGTTCCGCTGCTTCCAATCCTTCCAAGGGTCGAGCGTAGCAAGCCTCCTTCCCCTCAAGCACAAACTGTATATCGATGTATTTTTTATGGGCCTCGAACCGGGCCTGAGATAGATCCTTCGTTTCGTAGGTCATTACCTGGATGATCACCCGATCGCCATCGATGGGATGCTTACCCTCGGGAAGGGTGTTCAACACAGAAGCTTTTTCCTGTAAATAAAGAATAGCCGTGTCTAGATTTTTCATCAGGCCTGTATACCGATGAAGGTTTTTCAAGGCATCGTAGATCATAGGTTCCTCCTTGTGTTAGGATTTATAGGAGCCCCAATCCTACCAGTACGGACCTGACCTTGGCAACCTCTTCGTCTTTCAACGTCATGGCCCGCTGTCGCATCCATCGGTGACTCCTTCCAAGTAGGTACGTTGCAGCTTTGATTCCCGGGATCACTCTTCCCCCCACTACCTGGAATACCTCACAGAGGGCATTGATCTGTGTTTGACACTCGAGGGCTTTCTGCCGGTTTCCTTCCTGAATAGCCCGGTAGAGCTCCATATACGGATCGATCCAAACGTTCCCCGTTCCCGTTACGATCCCCTCTGCGCCCATCAGGAAAGAGGCTGCATCGAGATAATCGTCCCCCTGGATCCAGGAGAACCCTTCTTTTACCGGTTGGCTTATAGCGCGGCAGAAGGTAATAAAATCCCCTGAACTATCCTTAATTCCCACGATATTGGGAATCTCGGCGATCTTGATGATCGTTTCCAGGTGGATCTTGTTGTGGGTGCAGGAAGGAATATCGTAGGCAATCACAGGTACCGAACTGGCAGAAGCGATGGCTCGGTAATGATCTAAGATAATCGCTTGATCTACCTTGAAATAGTACGGTGTAACCGCCACTATAAAATCAGGATTTAGCTTCTCCATCACCTTCACCTCTTTCAAGGTTTGCTCTGTGGAGGGCTGGATACAGGCAGCGCATAGATTGGTTTTTCCCCGGGCAACCCGGGATACGGTTCTTACGATTTCCGCTTTCTCCTCCGTGGACACATAGGCACTTTCTCCTGTGGAGCCGTTGATGAAAATGCCCTGCACTCCCTTGGAAACGAGGTATTCCACCTGTTTTTCCAGTAACGCATGGTCGACGGACCCATCCTCTTTGAAAGGAATCAGTAGAGCGGGAATTACTCCCCCGAGACGCTTCTTGCTTGCCATTTTCGTGTTACTCCTTAAGAATCGTATTCTAACATTCCTACTTCTTGCCAAAGGCTCTCCCTACTTAAAAAAGGTATGGGGTACCCAAAGAGCGACTTCAGGCACGTAGGTAATAAGGATCAGCACCGCTACGAGCACTCCGATCATGGGCCAAGTCTCCCGGATGATTCCCCGCAAGGGAGTACCGGAAATCCCAGAAGTAATGAAAAGAAGAACCCCAAAGGGAGGGGTTAGAAGTCCTATCATCATGTTCAGAACGATCACCACTCCAAGGTGCACAAGGTCTATGCCCAACTGTTGAGCAAGAGGCAAAACCATGGGAATGAATACTAGGGTAATAGTGGAGGTATCGATGAACATTCCTAAGATGAAGAAGAGGATATTGATCACTAGCAGGAGCACATACTTGTTCTGGGTAAAGGATAGGATCAGGCCAGCTACCATATCAGCGATATGTTCTACCGCTACCACATAGGCTACTGCATACGCGGCCCCTACGATAAGAGAAAGACTGCCGGTAGCTTTTACCGTATCCACCAATACCTTCACCATATCCTTTGGTCCCAAGGAGCGATAGATGGTTACAGATATGAGGATCCCATAGAAGGCGGCCAAAGCACCCGCTTCTGTAGGAGTTACGATTCCCGTGTAGATTCCAATCAGGAGGATCACTGGAGTGAGGAGGGCGGGAATAGCTTTAAAGGTATTCAACAGAAACTGCTTCCTCGTGTACTTGGGACCATAGGGATACTTTCTCTTCCCTGCTATAGCAGCTATATAGAGCATCAGGGCGATAGCCATGATCACCCCGGGGGTCATGCCCGCCATGAAGAGGCTACCAATGGAGGTTCCGGAAAGCATCGCGTAGAACACCATAGGGATACTGGGAGGAAAGATGGGGCCTATTGTGGCAGAAGCGGCCGTGATAGCGCAACTAAAATCATCGTCGTACCCCGCCTCCCGCATCGCTTGGATCTCCATGACTCCCAGACCCGAGGCATCCGCCACTGCAGATCCCGTCATCCCAGAAAAAATGAGAGAAGCCAGTACGTTTACATGTCCCATTCCCCCGCGCCATCTGCCTACAAGGGTATTGGCGAACTCGAAGATCAGGTTCGTCACTTTGCTCGTGTTCATCACGTTGGCAGTAAAGATAAAAAGAGGAACCGCCAGGAGAATATCCTTCGCGTAGAGGTTAGAGAGGATCTTCTCGGCTACCATCCCCAAATCCAATCCCTTGGCTAGTACATAGAAGATGGAAGCCGCTATCATGCCAAGGGAAATGGGAATCCGAAAGATAAAAATCGAAATAAAAAAAACAATGAATACGAAAAGCGGAAAACTCATCCCCGCACCCCCTTTCGGAGGATTAATCGAATATCGAAGAATAGATTATAGGCAGATCTTCCAATCATCAGTAGCATGAACACGATGTAAGGGAAAAATACGATGTCGAAGGATATCCGTAACGCCGGAGTTTTTAGGGTCTTCCAGAACAGGATATAGCTGGTAGAAGCCTGAAACCCGATGATAAAGGCAAGGAGGACGATCGATTCCGCCACAATTCGAGAGATTCGTTGCATGGAGGGGGACATGCGATCATACACCACACTGAACACCACATGGGAATCCTCCCGTTTCGCGTACCCAGCGCCAAACAGGATCGTCCAGATAAACAGGATGATGGAAAGTTCGTACGGCCAAGTAAGAGGATGGTTCAACACATACCGGAAGAAGATGGCAACCACGAACACTAGAAACATAAGGGCAAAGGTTACTACGGGAATCCAAATTTCCACGAAATCCAATAATTTTTTCAGTACGCGTGAAATGACCGGCTTTTCTTTCATAGGAATTCCCTGCCTCTCATACCCATTCCTTTTCTATTATTAGAAGACCCCCGCACCGTATGCGGGGGTCTTTTTCTCAGTTGCCATTAAAGCCGTTCGACAAAGCGCAGGATACAGAATTGACTACTTTGCCAGATCCTGAATCTTCTGGAACAGATTCATGTCCCAGTTCTTTGTGGCTTCCTTATCCCCCATCACTACCTCGCGAGCGAACTTGATGAAGGCTTCTTTGTCTGGAACGATCACTGTCAGCCCCTGACTCTTGAAGAAATCCACTAACTCTTTTTCGGCGTCCAGATTGGTCTTATCGCACACCTTTCGAGCTTCCTCTATAGCTTGGTACATCTTTGCCTGCAGGTCCTGCCCAAGAGACTGCCACTTAGCTTCATTGATGGCCGGGAACAAGGGATTGATGTAATGATCCGTGAGAACAATGTACTTCGTTACCTCATAGAACTTGGCATTCTTGTTGGTAGGCAAGGGATTGTCCTGACCATCGATGGTACCCGTCTTCAAGCCCATGTACACTTCGGTAAACGAAAGAGGGGTAGGATTCGCGCCTAATGCTCGCCCCATCAGAAGCCAAGAAGGAGAGTTTGGCATCCGGAGTTTCACTCCTTTCATGTCCGCAGGAGTCCGAACCTCTCGACCGATGTCCCGCAGGTTCAACTGTCGGGTTCCCAGGTAGAAAGCTCCCAAGGGACGAATGCTCGCTTTCTTTGCAACGTCCTCGAAGATCTGCTTCCCGAAGTCACTATTGAAGGTCTTTGTCATGTGCTCATAGCTTTTAAACACGTAGGGCGCGGCAAACATGGACATGTAAGGAACCCAGTCGGTTAGCCAGTTAGGGTCTACGTAGGCCATATCCAGGGTTCCTTTCTGTAGAGCCGGGTTCTGGGCTTCCTGAGTAAAGAGTTGTCCCGAGTGGTACACATCCACGGTGATCTGGCCGTTCGTTAACTTTTCTATGTTTTCTTTGAATACATACATTGCCTTCGTGTGAGCATCATTGGGAACGCTCACTGACGAGAAAGCGAGTTTGACCTGCTTCGCCTTTGGTGCTTCCTTGGCACCTGCGGCAAACACCAAAGAGCCTACTAAGCATAAAAGAGCCAACATAGCTAAACCTTTCCTCACCATATTCGCCTCCTTCTGTTCATAATAATGAACAATTTTCTGATATAAAAACAGTATATCGGATACACGAGGGTCTGTCAACACCTACCATAGCCATAAACGGATTCGCCTATCATTGCCCATTGGAACCTATTGTAAACGGTACCATTTGTTACCGCCCTCGTTACTCGGTATGTACTATACTTAAATCAGATTCCGTGTAGGAGGTTTACAATGATTAAAATTACCGACTCTGTTACATGGGTAGGCAAGATCGATTGGGAACTTCGGAAGTTCCACGGGGATGAGTACTCTACCCATCGAGGATCTAGCTACAACGCGTACCTTGTACAGGATACGAAGACCGTACTGATCGATACCGTATGGAAACCCTTCTCGTCAGAGTTCTTAGAAAGATTATCCCGTATCGTCGACATTTCTAGGATCGACGGGATTGTGGCAAACCACGCAGAAATCGATCACTCAGGAGCCCTTCCCGCACTGATGGAACGAATTCCCAATACTCCTATCTACTGCACAGCGAACGGAGTCAAATCACTAAAGGGGCACTACCACAAGGACTGGAATTTTCAGATTGTGAAAACGGGAGACAAACTGAAATTGGGGAGCCAAGAACTGATCTTCATTGAAGCCCCCATGCTTCACTGGCCAGACAGCATGATGTGCTACCTGATGGGTGATAATATCCTTTTCAGTAACGATGCCTTTGGTCAGCACTACGCCAGTGAGTTTCTATTCAACGACCGGGTGGATCAGAATGAACTCTTTACCGAAGCGTTAAAGTACTACGCAAATATCCTTACCCCTTTCAGCCTCCTAGTCCAGAAGAAAATAGAGGAGGTCCTTTCGTTCAACCTTCCAGTATCTATGATTTGTCCTAGCCATGGGGTCATCTGGAGGGAAAATCCTACTCAGATCGTGGAAAAGTACCTGGAATGGGCCCAGGACTATCAGGAAGACCAGATTACGATTGTTTACGACACGATGTGGGAGGGAACTCGACGACTGGGAGAAGGGATCGCGGAAGGGGTACGGGAAATAGCACCCCAAACCGAGGTCAAATTATACAATCTATCGAAAACCGACAAGAACGACGTGATTGCCGAGGTTTTCCGATCCAAGGGAATCCTTGCCGGATCGCCAACTATTAACCGGGGGATACTTACCTCTCTGGCTGCCTTCTTCGAGGAAGTGAAAGGCCTCGGAATGAAAAAGAAAAAGGCTGCCGCCTTCGGGTGCTACGGATGGAGCGGTGAAAGCGTAAAGATTTTGAACGATCAACTGCGGGCCTCTGGATTCGAAGTAGTGCATGAAGGGTTCAAGTCCCTCTGGGAACCAGACGAGGTAGGTTTAGATGCTGCTCGAAAGTTCGGTGGGCAAGTTACGAAGGATTTCTCAACCTAGCGGGATGGAAGTCGATATAATTGTTTTATAGCATCTTTGCAGTGCTTCCTCTGGTTACGACGTGGGTTTTTCCGGCTTACTTTAGGCTCTTCATTCCCTACGGAATCGGATAATATCCCGTTTCTCGGGCCAGAGCCGCATCTTCTGCGCGACTCGCGGCGCCGGTTTTTTTTAGAATGTGATGCACATGGTTCGCCACGGTATAAGGGCTGATATGGAGTTTCCTCGCGATGGCTTCGTTCGAAAAGCCCCGGTTCAAGAGATCGAGAACTTGCTTTTCCTTTTCACTGAAGTGGAAATGCACAGCCCCTGTCTTTTCTCCCAACCCAGCGCGCTTTTCGAGTTCTCTTTCGCAAAGCTGGCGCAAAGGCTGTATGGATAGTTCTTTTGCCAATTCTCTAGCTTCCCTGAGGAGACGGAAGGAAAAAACTCCCGCATCGGAGCCGGTACTGCTGGAGATTCCCGAACGGCCGTACTCGTATAGGATCCGACACCGCATGGGACGGTCTCCGAAAAACCGGGCCTCGTACAACGCAGTCTCAAAATAGGTTTCCGCCTTATGGTGGTCTCCCGCTAGGTGAGCCGATAGTCCCAGAACCCTGTTCACATAATAGGGCCGAATGAGGTTTAACTTAGGTTGTCTTCGGAGTTCCCGGGTATGTATTCCTGCCAGCTCGGAATCGCCGAGGACGCAACCCGCAAGGGCAAGAAGTAGATGCGACCTAATCCGGATGTGAGGGTGGATGCCTGGCTTTTTCGCTGCAATTTCTAGTGGCACCAGGTCCCGGCGGAGCCCCGCAAAGTCTCCGGAACATTGAGCTCGGACAATCTCCGCTGCCGCGCCATAGATATGGACCAGATAGGGTCCGGCAGGAGTCCCTCGACAGAGCCTCCTCAAACGTCGCGAGATGGCATCTCCAGCTTCAATTTCTCCAAGGGAATATTCGAGGATAGCCCGATGGACCAGCAAACGGAGGTGGTCGGGGAAATCCTTGAGCCCCGCATCAAAAGCTTCTCGGGCGGCTTCCCAATTGCCATCCTCGGCTTCGAATCGCGCTTTTAGGTAATAGGCGATCCCGATTTTCGAGTGGTCTTTATGGAGGATGCTTGATTCTATCATTCTGTCCAAGTTCTCCAAAGCCTCCGCCCGTCGGCCAAGAGCCGTCAAAACCACTGCGAGTCCGTATCGAAGGTGCGCTTCGGTGTAAAAGTCTGGTTCCTTGAGGCATTCCTCTTCGAGAGCCTCGAGAAATCCAAGGGCTTCGTCGTGCCGCCCCTGAATATGCAGAGCGAAGGCAAGGAATATTCGCGCGTGCCGGGAGACGGATAGGTCGCCGCCACCCTGGAGAGGCATGATTTCCAAAGCTTCTCTCAGGGTCCGCGCCATAGTAGGTAAGAACCCGTGCCTTTTCGGGGGATTTCTGGGGAAGGGACTCCAGGATCGATTTGAAGAAACTCACATATCCCGGAAATCCCGTGGGCATGTATTCAGGCCGGGCAGCCACCCGGATCATCCCCTCCAGGTCCTTCCGCTCACGAAAATAGACAAAAGCTTTGTTCAGGCATTCTATGGCTTCCCGCATACGACCCCCACGAATCCTGACTCTTCCAAGCTGGAGGAACCGCTCCGCTTCTGTGGCGTCCTGTGCTACCCCTGGCCCAAGATCGAGACACTGTTCGTACAACCTACCCGCTTCATCGAAACGTTCCTCCCGGTACGCCCGGTCAGCCGCGAGAAAGAGATACTCCTTGGCTTTTCGCATCCCTTCCTTTGTCCCCGTCTCCGAATGCCATTCGGTAAGCTTTTGGGCCCAAGCCTCTCTGCGGTCCGGCAGACCTTCCTCGAGGCGGCGGGCAAGGTCTCGGCAAATCCCCGACCTTTCTGATCGGCTTATCCGGGCCAGAACCGCTTCGTGTACGATACTGTGGGAAAACCGGTAATCTTCGCAACCGTTCTCCGCTTCCAGGAATCCATGGGATAGAGCCTCGTCCAGTATCGGGCCAAACTCTTCGACGGGAACGTCTTCCAAGAAAAAGCGTAACTCCTGCGCAGAAAAACTCTCTCCCAACAGGGAGGCCTTTTCTAGTAATACACGGCAGCCTTGAGACAAGTGGGAAATCCTTGTTTCAATCACCGTCCGGATCCCTTCGGGAACGATATGTTCCCATGAACCTGAACCATGTAGGCCGGAAACGGCCCTCCCTCGAAGAGTCCGGCAGATCTCGGTAACGAAGAGCGGGAGCCCTCCAGACTTTCTATAGATTTCCTCTAGAAGGTTCCAGTCTGCCTCCTGCCCAAGCATTCCTGATGCAAGTTCGAAACACTCCCTTCGGGATAGTAGTCCCAAGAAGATAACCTCGACAGAGTCAAGTTTACGGATTTCCGAGAGAAAGTTTAGGAAAGGCCCCTGCTGGTAGGCCGGTAGATCGATCCAGGCCCCAGCGACGAGGAGCGGAAGGTTTGAAAAGCTTTCGAATAGTTCTAGGAGAATAGCGAAAAAGTCCTCCCCGGCGAGATGGAGGTTGTCGATAGTTAAAAGAGTTCCTCTCTTTCCACGAGTTCCTTCGAGAGTGGCGAACAGGTCCTCGATAAAGCGGAGCCGGGACACCCTGTCTCCGGCAGATAGGAAGGGGGGAAGGTCGTTTGTTTCCAGGGTGGCATCGACATTCTCAAGGACTACATCAGCATCAGGGCCCTTTAGGGAGTGTAGGATTCTGTGCCAGACCCAGAGGTCGTCCCGCAGGACTCCTTCTCCGAAGCGGCCCCACGCAGCATCGAATTCCTTGCTTTGCGCAAGAAGACTGAATGCACCTAGGAGCCTACTTTTGCCAATTCCCGGCGGTCCGGAAAGAAAAATCGCCCCTGGTCCCTTTTTTCGGACGGCTTCTAAGGAGGACTTCAAACTGATTAAGTACTTTCCCCCTGCCGACGAAACTCTTTGCGCCTTTGGAGGACTCTTCGATGCTCCCAGAAACTCTATGGTTATAGTTAATTCTAGTACTCCACTCAAAGAATAGACCTATGGACAATCCCATGCAAGGGGATTTCCACCCGGGATACTGATTGAATAGTTAATTCTATCTATATCAGAAGCCATTCTGCGGCAATTAGAATTAAATCGAAATCTTTATAGTATGGGGGACATAAAATGAAAAAGACAGCATTCCTGGTACTGGCCGCACTTATTTGCGTAGCTGGGCCCTTTCTCCTGCGATGCAATTTAGGCGGTGGGGGTAATAGTGGTGTTGAAAGCGGGGGGGGCGCTGGGGCGGACTTCGACGCGTCCAATTATTATACGAAAGACCAAGTATACACAAAAACGCAGGTTCTCAATTTGATGCCGACTTCCGCAGGGGAAACACCGAAAGGTCTTTATTATAATACCATAAATTATGCCTCCGGAACACCCTTCAATACCGCCTCGGGAAAACAATTCGTTCTGCTTTTTATTTATAACGTTTCCACGACTCCGCTGGATAATACGGAAGCGGATGCCATCAAAATCTGCTTCGGTGATAGCGATGCTAACGCTATGAAATATCCGCTTTCCATCAATTTCAGCGGAACTCAAGTCATGATCTTTCCGGTACCTTCGGGAGTGGCTAAAGTATGGACCGAGGGAAACGGCAACTATTCTGACCTGTTCGGATCGGGCAGCCCCGACAAGGTGAAGGTGATTCCCATCTGGTTTACAGGAGGCCAGTTTTAATCGAATTGTATTCGAGGAGTTCCTCATTTCAGAGTTCTCGTATAGTATTCATATACTATGCGGTTCGATCCTGGTTACTATCCTTTTCCTTCCCGACGAAATGTCCTGTATGCAAAAAACGGCTGTGTGACCACATCCCACCCCATCGCCGCGGGGATCGGTCTCAATGTCCTACAACGGGGAGGAAACGCCGTTGATGCAGCAATCGCAACCGCGGTTGCTTTGGCGGTGCTCGAGCCCACATCCAATGGTATCGGGAGTGACTGCTTCGCCTTAGTGCATGACGGGGTGAAACTCCACGGCCTCAATGCATCAGGATGGTCCCCGCGAGCCCTGACACCAGAGGCCATCCGAGAACGCGGCTTTTCCAAAATCCCCCGGTATGGCTGGGAAGCGGTGACCGTTCCCGGAGCCCCCGCGGGCTGGGAATGCTTACGGGAAAAGTTTGGCACCCTGGATGCGGAGGCTCTGCTTGCTCCCCTCTGCGAAGCTTTGATCGAAGGAGTTCCGGTCCCTCCGACGATCGCCCGGAATTGGGAGAAAGCCTTCGAACTGTACCGTCGAGAGGCTTTCCAGAGTTCTATACTGAGTAACTCCCACACGGATTTTCCTGCTAGCGTTTCTAGGGCCGAGTTATTTGGCCCCTGGTTCGACACCTTTACGCATGGAGGCAGGACTCCGGCTGCCGGGGATCTCTGGACTTCCCCAGACCAGCTCAAGACCCTGGGAACCTTTCGCAGGGAAGGTTTTCGTTCCCTGTACGAAGGAAGCCTCGCTGAATCCCTACTTGATTACAGCCGACAGACTGGTGGCTATTTCGAAACTGACGACCTTGCCTTATATCAGCCCGAATGGGTGGAACCGGTTTCATGGCATTATAGAGATATCGAAGTCTGGGAACTCCCCCCAAACGGACAAGGGATCGCCGTTCTCATAGCTTTAGGCATTCTCACCGGGGACTCTTTCCATTACTTCGGGGACCCTTTTGACATGCACCGGGCAATCGAAGCGATGAAGATCGCCCTAGCGGATGTTCAGGCCCATGTAACGGACCCTCGAGACATGCGTATAGATCCCCATAAACTTCTCGAGCCCGGCTATCTGAAGGAACGTCGTACCCAGATTGGAAACATTGCAATAGACCCACAACCATGCAGGCCTATTGCTGGAGGTACGGTTTACCTCGCGGTAGCAGACCGAAACGGCATGATGGTGAGCTTCATTCAAAGCAACTACATGGGATTCGGCTCTGGGCTTGTCGTGCCCGGATGGGGAATTAGTTTACAGAACCGGGGCTGTAATTTTACTCTCACGGAGGGACACCCGAACTGTCTTGCCGGCAGAAAGCGGCCCTACCATACTATTATCCCGGGTTTCCTGACCCAGAACGGGCAAGCCCTCGGCCCCTTCGGTGTCATGGGCGGCTTTATGCAACCTCAAGGACACCTACAAGTTGTGATGAATCTCATAGATTATGGATTGAACCCTCAAGCAGCTCTCGACGCTCCCCGCTGGCAGTGGACCGAGGGCAAACGTATTCTTCTCGAGCCGGGATTTAAAGCCGAAACCCTTTCCGCTCTCGCTAATCAAGGACATCTAGTTGCCATTGAGGATGATCCAACGCCCTTTGGTCGCGGTCAGATTATCCTCCGAAAGGAAGAAGGAGTATACATGGTGGGAACAGAAAAGCGCTGCGATGGATATGCGGCGATCTATTGAAGTAATATCAAAGGTTTCGATATCCCAAACGACGGGAGATTTCTCGAGCCGCCTCTAGAACTTTCTGCGCGAAGAACTCGATTCGCTCTGAGGTAATGCGGGAAGCGGGGCCAGAAATGGAAATGGAAGCGCACACTCTCCCTTTATTGTTGTAGATTGGGGCTCCCACGCAGCGGACCCCTTCCTCGTGTTCGATATCATCCACTGAATATCCTTTTCTTCGCACCTCATCGAGATTCTTGAGCAATGCTTCCCGACTCGTGATCGTGTTGGGCGTGAACTGTTGGAACTGCATTCGTTGAATGATTCGGCTCTGCTCGTCCTGATCTAAAAACGCCAGTATGGCTTTCCCCACGGCCGTGCAGTATAAGGGAGCCCTGACCCCGATTACCGAGTAGGTGCGTAACCGCTTGGATGATTCGTAGCAGTCCACATACAGGACCACATCGTTGTCCAACACGGTGAGATGGACTGTCTCGTCGATCTCCCGATTCAACTGTTGAATTACCGGGCTGGCCACTCTCCGCAGTTCGAAGTTCTGCTGTGCTTCCTGCCCTAACTCCAGCAGTCGGATGCCCAACGAGTACATACCCGTTTCTTCTTCCCGAACTACCGCCTGTTCCTTTTCAAGGGTTTCCAGGATGGAAAAAGCAGTACTCTTGGGGATTCGCAGTTCTTTGCAGAGCTGGGATAGGGTCATTCGTTCCTTCTTTCCCAAGAGGGTGAGAATGGCAAAAGCTCGTAACACTGAATTGACCATGAAGCTCTCTCCTGCGTAGCTACTTTCCCATTACTAAGGCAGGAAGCCAAGTAGTGATGGGTGGAACCAGAGTAACCAATAACAACACGATCAGCAAGGGAACAAGAAACGGGAGTGTCGCTTTAGTGACCCGTTCAAAGGAGATCTTTGCCACGTTGGCCGTAACGAACAGGACGATTCCTACTGGCGGGGTAATAGTTCCGATCATCAGATTGAGCACGATGATAAGCCCGAACTGTATGGGATCGATCTGGAGCTTGATCGCCACGGGTAGCAGGATGGGGATGAGGATCATCATGGCCGCAATAGCCTCCATGAAGCATCCCACGACCAGGAGAAATAGGTTAATGATCAATAGCACTACGATAGGGTTGGAAGAAACGTAAAAAAGCGCTCGGCCCAAGGCTTGCGGGACGTCCGCGACAGATAAGTTCCATCCGAACAGTACCGCCGTCATCACAAGGGCAAGGACGACGCCGTTGGTTTCCATCGTCATCAGGATCAACCGGGGCAACTGCCGAAGCTGGAACTCCTTGTAGATGAACAATCCTAATACAAGGGCATAGAAGGCTGCAACTACTGCCGCTTCCGTGGGGGTAAACACTCCTGAAACGATTCCCCCAAAGAGGATTACCGGTGCAAGGAGTGCCCAGAAAGCTTCCCGAAACGCCCTCCACAGAGAAATAACCGTTGGGAACGACTCTTTCGGGTAGTTCCGCTTCCGGGAGATCCACCCTACCAGCACCATCATGGACAATCCCATGAGAAGGCCCGGAATGATGCCTCCAATGAACAATTTCCCCACCGAAGTATCCGCTAACACCCCATAGATGATCATGGGGAGACTCGGGGGAATGATGGGCCCTACCGTAGCGGATGCGGCGGTAACCGCGGCAGAGAAGTCGATGTCGTACCCTCTCTCCTTCATCGCCTCGATTTCGATCGTTCCCAGTCCCCCCGCATCCGCTACAGCGGATCCTGACATGCCCGCGAAGATCATACTGGCCACGATGTTCGCGTGCCCCAATCCCCCTCGTAGCCAGCCTACGAGGGCATTCGCGAAGTTAAAGATTCTGCGGGTAACTCCCGAAGTGTTCATGATATTTCCCATGAGGATGAAGAATGGGGCCGCTAGCAGGGGAAAGGAGTTGGCCGCGTTGGTGATCCGTTGGGGTAGGGTTAGAAGGTTCAGGTTGGAGGTGAACAAATGCAGAAGAGAAGCGATCCCAAGACTCACGAAAATGGGAACTCCCAGAAGCATCATGAGAAGCCAGAGAATAAAGACCAGCGTCATGCCGTTTTCTCTCCTTCCTTCCGATGACGCATCAGATCGTAGATCGTTTGGAATGCGATAAAAAGGGAACTTATGGGGACAGCTAGATACACCACCGAATAGGTGAAGAACAGGGTAACCGTGGGCACATCCAGATTCTTCAATACCATTCGATACCCCAGCCATCCAAGAACAAAAGCGAATACCAGGATGAGAATCTGGTGCGCCATCCAGACCCATCGCCTTACGGGCGCGGGCAGGGCATCGAAGAACGCAGAGATCCGAATATGGGTTCCACCCCGGGAGGCGAATACCCACCCGAGGTAGGACACCCAAATAAACAGGTAGCGGGCCAACTCTTCGGACCATACCAGAGGGGACCCGAGCACGTACCGCATGAACACCTGCAGGAGTACTACCGAGAATATCAAGATGAAGAGGGCGACTCCGAAAACGTTCAAGATCCGATTCACCCCCTGGTAGACCTTTTCCAGTCGGCCTTCCATACCGCCTCCAATCTACTCCCCGCGGGTTTCCCTATTGAATCGACTGAATCTTTTCCCACATCCCCACGCCCCAGCGAGACTCGAACTTCTTGGGAACCACATCCAGCACCGCCTTACGGAACTCCTCAACGTTCGGCTGAATCACCGTCATGCCCGCGGCCTTGAACTTTTCCACCAGCTCGTTCTCCTGCTTCCGGATCTGTTCGTTCTGCCAAGCAATCCCCGCGTCTACCGCTTCTTTCAGTGCTTTTTGATCTGCTGCGGACAACTTCTTCCATACTCCCTCGTTGATCACCACGATTCGCGGGGTAATGATGTGGCCTGTCAATACGAGGTACTTCTGCACTTCGTAGAATTTGGCGTTATTGATGGTGGGAAGGGGATTCTCCTGACCATCTACCACGTTCTGTTGAAGGGCGAGATACAGTTCGTTGAAGTTCATTGGGGTAGGTTTGGCGCCCCAGGATTCGGCCATGGCGCGGAACACGTCGTTCTCCGGTACCCGTAGTTTGAAATTGGCCATGTCAGCCACCTTTTCTACCCTCCTATTGCTGGTAGTGAGGTGCCTGGTTCCATAATACGTGGTACCTAGAATTCGCATTCCCCGTTTCTCGATCAGCTGCTTATTGAACTCTTCCCCGATAGGTCCGTTCATCGCTTTAACTAGATGCTCCATTCCCCTCCAGATATAGGGAGCTTCGGTTACCGAGATAGCGGGAACCCACTGCCCGAAGTTCGCCGTTCCTTCCGTTACCATCTCCTGGGTACCCGTTGCCACCGCTTCGATCATGTCTCGAGAACCCCCTAATTGCCCGCCGGGGAAGCTTTTTACCTCGATCCTCCCTTGTGTCTTGGCAGCAACATCCGTCGCAACTCGGTCAATCATTTGAACCGATGGGTGGGTGGCGGAGAGGACGTCGCCCCATTTGAGAGTATACTTTTGCGCCTTAGGTTCCTCTTTTGCCCCAGCGGCAAACAGCACAGGTGCTGCAAAAGATAAAACTATCAACCCGACTACTGCGGCCGTAACCGCTCTCAACCAATGCTTTTTCATGTATGCCTCCTCTTGTACGGATATTCGAAACATTTTCTTATATATGAACAATAGTGTAAAGCATGAACGGGAAAAACGTCAAGAGAAAAAACTACTACGGCGCCATGTATTGTCCGCCGTTCACATCCAGACACACTCTAACAATTTACCTATTACGGCATTATGGCTCGATCAGGATTTTGATCCCTCTTCCCTCTTTCGCTAGTGCGTACGCTTGTTTGAATTGTTCCAAGGAAAAGCGATGGGTCACGAGCTCTTTCAATCGAACGCTCCCTTGGGTAACCAGATTTGCACTTCGCAGGTAATCCAACCGCGTGGACGAGCTCGTTCCGTTCACCGTGACTTCATTGTAGTGAATGACGTTCGCTTCCAAGGTACAAGTCCCCGCATCGGGAAAGCCCGCGAACAAGTTCAAGGTGCCCCCTTTTCGCACCGCTTTAAGTAAATCGTTCACGATCCCTGGTACCCCGATAGCCATGATAATCGTGTCCACACCCAACCCTCCGGTAGTCTGATTCACTACTTCGAGAAGGTTTTCCTTAGTGGGATCCACACAGATATCCGCGCCGAACTGCTTCGCCAGCCCCAAACGCATCGTGTTGGGTTCGCTCACGATGATCTTCGATACGCCCGCGGCCCGTGCGAGCTGGACGTGCATCAACCCTATGGGGCCGGCTCCCACGATCAAGCAAGTATCTGCCACGCGGAGTTTCGCTTTCTGGATACCGTTGAAGCAACAGGACAGGGGCTCCAATAAAGCCCCCTCTTCAAAACTCATCCCATCGGGTAATTTGAACACGTGCCCATAATTTACAGCATCGGCGGGCACTCGGAGGTATTCCGCGAACCCACCGTCGAACTCGTATCCAATAGCCTTGCGGTTCTGGCAAAGGTTTTCCATCCCTTCGAGGCAATACCTGCAGGTATGACAAGATATCACTGGAATGATCCCCACCCGATCCCCCTCTTTCAAATCTCCTACCGTCCCGCGGGTCTTCTCGATCACTCCCGCTATCTCGTGCCCAATCACGGAAGGATACCGTATTCCTCTTGTTTTCTTCCCTTCCAGGATCCGGATATCGGTGCCACAGATGGAACAACCCTTTACTCGGACTAGCAATTCGCCCTGTTCTAGTTCCGGTATTGGTAGCTCACGCACTTCGAACTCATTAGGTTTTACCAATACTAACCCTTTCATCCAGTTCATCTGATGTACTCCTTCTATATTATTGTGGGGTTCCTCCTCAACTTCCGTTTTGAAAAAGTGAATAACCTTATCACTGTGTTGCGCAAAAGAATCGGCAGACTTCTTTTTAAAACCTCATGCGGAAATGAAGGTTTCGCCACCTTTGCTGAAATATTTATTCACGATGTACATCGACACGCCCGTCACAACGAGAAGAATCGTGGACATGGCACTGGCGGTTCCAAAGAATCCATCCACAACCAATAGGTAGATCTTGATGGGCATGGTCATCGTTTGTCCCACGTACAGAAGGATGGAAGCGGACAACTCGTTCATGGAGGTTACCCAACTCATGATGGCACCTGAGATGATACCTCCCTGCATGAGGGGAAGGGTGATGGTTCTGAAGGTTCTTCCAGGGGGAGAGCCTAGATTGATACCCGCCTCTTCGAGGGCGGGATCGATCTGCTTCAAGATCGATGCTGCGGAACGCACCGAGTAGGGAAGCCGTCGAATAAAGTAGGTGAGAATGATGATGATTGCCGTTCCCGTCAGGTAGATGGGAGGACGGTTAAAGGCCACGATGAACCCAATACCCAAGACCGTGCCTGGAACCATGTAGGGGATCATGAGAAGGGAATCGAGCATCTTGACCACCCCACTCTTCTTCCGGGCTATGACGAATCCGAGAAGGGTTCCCACAATCGCGATCAATAACACGGCTGCCAGGGAGTAGAGAAAACTATTGGTTACCGTTTTGGGGACATCGAAAAAGATCTGCCGGTAACTATCGAGGCTGAAACCAGGTTTGAACACGGGACCCGAGGTCTTACGGAAACTGTAGTACACGATTACAGCTAAGGGCAGGGTAGATAAGAACACGATTCCATAACAGAGGACATGCGCCACTAGGGATCGAACCCCTTTTAGTATTTTTACCATAGGTCGGTTGACCAGCATACTCGCGTATTTTCGTCGGGAAGCAAGCCACTGTTGCAGGACGATCACGATGGATGCGCAGAGCATCAGGATGATCGAAACAGTGGATGCCATACCAGGTGTTTCCGAGATTTCACTGGTAAATAGATTGTACGCAAGGGTCGGCAGGACAAGGAAATTCCCCCCGATGATCATGGGCGTTCCGAAATTCGACAGGGACATCATGAACACGATCAACGCCCCTCCGGTTACGGATGGCAGAACCATCGGTAGGGTGACATCGAAGAAGATTCGTCTCGGACGGGCTCCCAGGTTTTCCGAGGCTTCTTCCAAAGAACGGTCGACGGTCATCAAAGCCCCAGCGGTCATCAAGGAAATGAATGGGTAATACTGTAGAGTATCAGCAAGAATGATCCCCAATGGTCCATAGATTTGGGGCAGAGTAACTCCTATCGATTGGAACATGGCTCGAAGGAAGCCGTTCTTGCCCAACATCGTTATCCACGAGTAGGCACCGATGAAGGTGGGAGACAACAAAGCAAGCACCGATAGGGTCGTCAGAAAAGTGGAACCCGCGATTCGATACCTCGTTGTAAAGAAGGCTAATGGGATTCCAAGCATAATGGAAAAAAACGTTGTGGCGATAGCGATGAACAGGGAATTCGTGAAAGCTCGCAGGTAGTACTTCTTCGAAAAGAACTGGATCCAGTTTGCCAGAGAAACCTCTCCACTTTCCTTGTCTATGAAACTATAGCGGAAAATATCGAACAGCGGATAAATCAGGAACACGACAACGATCGCGAACCCGGCAAACGTAACAAGGGTCCAGATATCAGCTCTTCGAATCTTCCCAGTCATGACCGCTCCCCCTTACCAAGTCGCTTGCCTGACACCGGATCGAATAGAAGAATACTCTCTGGTGGAACGGAAAAGACTACTTGCGAGTGTATGGGTGGGATATCGGTTTCCCGAGGCCGGTGGCGGTCGATCGTTAGGGTCTGTCCTTCCACATCCACTTCGAACCGGGCAACGGATCCCATGAAGCTGACGGTTCGTAGGAATCCTGTGATGGTATTCCTTCGATCTGTAGATCTGACCTCTACAACATCTTCGGGCCGAAACGCCGCGATAATGGAATCCAACTGCTCTGTACCTTGGGCGGGGATATTCAACGTAATGTCTCCCAAGCTCGCCTGCCTGTACCCCGATCCCGCACTTTGTCCTAGTTTCAGGGTTAGCATATTTATTTTCCCAACGAAGTTGGCGACAAAAATATTCTGGGGATCTCGATAGATCTCCCACGGTTTACCTATTTGTTGAATCCGGCCCTGGTTCATCACGGCAATCCGGTCGGAGATCACCAGAGCCTCCTCCTGATCGTGAGTGACATAAATCGAAGTAATACCGAGAGATTTTTGCACCGCTTTGATCTCCTCACGCATTTCTATTCGGAGTTTCGCATCCAAGTTCGAAAGGGGTTCGTCGAACAGTAACACTCTAGGTTCGATCGCCATGGCTCTGGCAAGACCGACCCGCTGTTGTTGTCCACCAGAGAGTTTATCGGGTGTACGTTGTTCGAAACCTTCCAGGTGAACACTCCGTAATGCAGTCTTGACTTTTTGAGCGATGACCTCTTTCGGCAATCTGCGTACCCGTAATCCATACGCAACGTTGTCGAACACTGTCATGTGAGGGAACACCGCGTAGTTCTGGAACACCATCGCGGTATTCCGCTGATAGGCTGGCACGTCGTTTATCAATTCGTTTTCGATGTAGATGTCCCCCTTGTCCTGCCGGCAGAAACCTGCAATGGTTCTGAGCAATGTGGTTTTCCCGCATCCAGAAGGTCCAAGTAGGGTAAAGAACTCCCCTTTCTCGATCCCGAGGTGAATGTTGGAAAGCGCCTTCACTTCTCCAAAGTTCTTCTCCACACCGATGATTCGAATCGCGTGCATGGTCGTTCCCCCAGAGCAATCCTTGTTTGGCACCCTATAGGAGGCAAGCCCTGTGAAGCATCCAATACTCTCTCTACGGGGTGTCACATAAATTGAAAACCGCCCCCAGTCTCCCGAAGGCGGTTTCATATCCGATCTCTCTGATCCGGTCTAAAGACCGAGATCCATCGCTATATCGACAAATCGCTTCACGAACGCATTCTTGTTTGATGCGGCCCACCGGAAATCGTAGGGAATGGTCTTGATCTTCGAAAGAGGGGGCAGACCCTTTGGATCCCTGCAATCGATCCGCACAGGGCGACGGGCCATAGCATCCACTAGGTATTCCTGAGTTCGCTTGGAAAGACACCAATCGATGAACTTTTTGCCGTTTTCCTGGTTGAGGGCTCCTTTCAGAAGGGCAATTCCATCCGGGGCTGCAACGGTTCCGTCTTCCGGGTACACAATCGCCACAGGGCCTCCCCCCGCAAAGTACCGGAAGGCATTGTCTTCCAGGGTAATTCCCACTGCCTGCTCCCCATCGTTCACGAACTTCGGTACCGCTCCCGAAGAGGCGGAGATCACCATGTTTTTCATAATGTTCTTGTAGATGTCCCAGCCTCTATCCCCATAGATAGCGATTACATTACAGAGCTGCATGTACGATGATCCTGATTTATCGGCCCGAGCGGAGGAAATGAGCTTCTTGAAACGCCCGTCCTGAAGATCCAGCCAGGTCTTGGGATACTTGTCGGGGGTAAGCATCTTCGTGTTGACGATGAACACGTTCATGATTCCCGTGTACGGGAGCCAGTTCGTGCCTACTTTGTACACTTGCGCGATCTTGTCCCAATCCTTCGGCGTATAAGGAGCAAGGATAGCGTTCTCCGCTTCAAGCTGTTCACCCCCGATGCTCCAGATAACATCCGCCTGCGGCCTAGCCGCTTCGGCCTTTGCCCTCTTGATGACATCCCCGGAGCCGAGCTTCACGTAGTCGACCTTGATCCCCGTCTCTTTCTCAAACATAGGCACTAGCGCGTTGATGATGGATTCCTCATGCGCCGTGTACACCACTACCTTACCCTGTCCCCATACCATACCTGCAAGAATTAAACAGATTACGATCCCCACGGTCTTTTTCATAATACCCTCCTCCTTATGGAGTATTTCCAAAATAGAGCGACTAGAATTATTATAGAATATTATGGACGGTCTGTAAAACGTATTGATTACATTCAGCCTTCGAAACGCCGCATCAAAGGATTCTCAATTCGACTGTTAGCGGGCCAGGTCCCTGAAATCAATGACAAGGGGAAAACGACACTTTGCTCTCCGAGGATTGTCCCTGGATTCAATACGGAGTTACACCCAATTTCACATCCATCGCCAATCAACGCGCCCAGCTTCGCAAGACCTGAGTCGATCCGTTCGGAGGATCCAAGACCTTGAACGGGTACAGATTTCCCATCGAGCCTGAAGTTCGAAAGAATCACCCCCGCACCGATATGGGCATGCAACCCCAGAACCGAATCACCCACGTAATTAAAATGAGGCGCTTGCGCCATACTCAGAAGCACACAATGCTTGAACTCGCTGGCATGTCCGAGGACGACTCTTTCTCCTGCTAGCACTCCGCCCCGGATATAGCAGCCATTCCGGATTTCACATCCTTTGCCAATCCATGCTGGCCCCCGGATAAAGACACCCGCTTCAATTTTGCAATCTTCGTCGATGAATATGTCCCCCTGCAGATAAACGTTTTCAGGGATAGGTGAACGCACTCTCGGGCCCTTCATTCCGTGGAGTTTCTGCTCGATATAGGCATCCAAGTGGAAAAGTACTTCCCATGGAAGGGAAGCTTTTTCAAACAGATCGCGAAACTCGTTTTTCTCTGGATCCCACAGGAGAGGGAATCGACCCATCCGCCAATGGAAGGAACCACCCATTCGCTATTACCTCCCCCTATCCCCCCCTGAAAGGATGGACTAACTCTTTGGTGCCGTCAAGGTAGCTCATTCGAGGGACATTAGATCGATTTTTCGCTCTATTATATAAACTAGATATGCCCTTAGATTACGGAACCTGTTAGACTCCTGAGATCTGCTCCGAAACTCCTTCGTCCCTCGATAGATCAGACTTGATCACCAACCCGCTTGCTCGAAGCCGGGGCATACTGTGCCTAATCGATCCCCTTCCCCCAATCATCGGGGGGAACAGAATAAAGTATCCCTTAAGCCATGAAGCCTCACAAGAAACGAATGCTAAAATCCTTACTCGAACTTTCGAACGGTCACTTTCCCGCCATTCGCTCCGTCTTTAAATGCTACATACGGTACATTGTTTAGTACAATTAATGACAGATATTCTGCACTTCCTTCAGAAGCTGCTTCCCCTCCTACAACTTCCCATGCTGGATTTACAACATCCTTATTCCATTTCTTTACCACCAATTTACCATTGGCCTGAGCATCCCTATAAGCAACGTAGATTGTTTCAGTACTCACAGCTAAGGAAACAACTCCGTAATATCCAAACTCGCTTTTTCCCACGGTACCTAAATCTTCCCAATACGTTGAATCCCCTCTATAGAGTTTCTTTACTCTGATATCATCGAATTCATCCTTGAAAGCCACACAGGGATCTCCATACCACATGCCCATAGAAATCACCCCTGTATACGACCCTCCAGAGGTTTTACCAAACGTAGGAGCTCCTAATGGACCTATTTGCTGCCAAGTTCCTGCATGTTTACTTATGTATCCATTCATACTGCCATCGTTCCAAGCTACATAGGGAGCATCCGAATATACGAGAAAGGAGCATGATCCAGAAGTCGCTCCAAAGGAACCCAAGGACTCCCACTTCCTTGACGAGGTATTAAATTTCCATGAGCTCCCCGTTGTCCCAACTAAGTACAACCAGAGTTCTGTATCCTGTAATGCAATGATAGGTTGACCAGCTGCATCCAGTTCTGTTCCCATGGCATACCAGTTGGTTCCATCGAACTTCTTGATATCGAACTTCTTTGGATTAGAATTTTCGTTCAAGAATGCCACAACAAGTGTACCATAGGCATCCACTGCAATAGAAGCAGAACCATCATACTCCGTTGTAGATACTAGAATCCAATCAGTACTGCCCGAAATGGGAATCCGTTTGATTACGCATTTTCCTTGTGGAAAATTTGGATAAACAGGAGGATTATCATCCTGGTATGCCACATATAAGTATCCATTTCGGGTATCCGCTGCAAATGCCACTTTATGAACTTCGTAGTTTGAAAATCCTGGAGTGCCTATATCCTTCCATGAGGGGGTTCCCCCACCGCCTCCATTATTACTCGGTGGTGTAGTCCCTCCACCCGTTTCCCCTCCTGTACTGCCCCCATCTCCCGTAGGGGTTCCCCCTCCATCCATCGAAGTGCCCGTCCCACCTGAAGAAGAATCTGTTGTCCCTAAAATAGAACCCCCTTCACAACCACTCATTAGGATTACCGTAAGGGAAAGAATGCCTAAGAAACAAATCCAAGTCAGAAGGCGATTAGTAGCCATATTCCACCCCCTAATCTTGAATTAGTATTTTTCTGTATGATTAATTAACACGGTGAGACTGAAATTCAACCCCTAGAAATGGCATGCATATCCGTCAACCAAGTCGTATAAACAATTGTTAGGACTTGAATATTGGCTTTTATCGAACAAGTGAGTTACTTTCTGCCTTAGGAGGACCGCTTCTCGAATAAGGCGAGTTACACCACGCCTTCCCTTGATGCGCTCAATCCATGATATTCTACAATCGAGGGGTCTCAAGACCCGATCCTCTTCGTCGAGTTTCCCAGAATCAGTTCTGCGTCGAAAATCACTTCCCGGTTGGGGAGGGTGGGATCGTGGATCCGGCTCAAGATCAGTTCTCCGGCTTTGTGCCCTAGATTCCATGGATCCTGTGGAACCCGAGTCAGGATCACTCTCATAGTCTCGGCATACTCGATCTCGCCATAATTCACCACGGATACATCCTCAGGTACTCGAATTCCCTGCCGAAACAGGTACTTCAGGGCTCCGTACGCCACAGCGTTATTCATGCATACCAGAGCAGTTGGAGGATGGGAAAGGGAAAAGAGAGTCTCGGCTCCTTGGTATCCAGAGGCTTCAGTAAAATCCCCATAGTAAAAAAGTTCTTCCTGGATCGAGATACCCTTAATTCGAAAGGCCTCTCGAAACCCTTGATCGCGGTCTTGGGCAGTACTGAACTGGAGGCTTCCGTTGATCGCTCCAATCCGAGTATGCCCTTCCTCAATTAGATGGCGGGTGAGAAGAAACACTCCTCTCTTCCCATGTGTGTCCACAAAATCTCCTCGGAATCCTGGATCCTTCACTCTTCGATATACGAGGGTAATGGGGATTTTGCGACTGATTTCTGCTACATAGGAGTCGAGCAAACCTGTGGAATGGAGAATGATTCCCGAGATCCGGCGTGAGAGGAAAGCTTCGATATATTTTTTTTCAAGGGAAGGATCATTCTCCGTACTACATACCAATAGATTATAGTTCGATTCTCGAATCACATTCTCAATCGCACGAGCAATGGACATCAGGTGGGAGTTGGAAATGTCCGAAACAATGAACCCAATGAGGTAAGTCGTATTATTCTTGAGGGAGCGTGCTACCGAATCAGGCCTGTACCCACATTCGAGGATAGCCTGATTCACTCGTTCGCAGACTTCCGGACTCACATAGTAGTTCTTATTGATCACCCGGGATACTGTAGCCACTGAAACACCTGCACGTCGAGCCACATCTTTGATCGTGACGCGAGAGGTTGAAACATGATTCCTTTTTCGTATACTCATGATGGCTTCAACCCATAAAATGTATCGGAGAATCGATCCTTTGCCTATAGAGTAAACGATTTCACGATCTGAATCAAATCATGAAATAATAGGAGAAAACAAAACTCTAAAAGGTGTGATAAAAGTACAAGCATAAGAATATTTATTTGTACATTTTGTTTATATATAAATAATTAAATGCTGCATCACACGATTCGTAAATAATGGAAACTCATTCATGCAATATTCTCATTGACAACGATCAAACATCACTGTTAGAATACTATTGAAGTAATCGTTTACTTAACTTTATTGAGAGGAGGAACATCGATATGAGCAAGTCCAAAGGTATTGTACTGCTTTTGATCCTCGGCCTAGTGATGGGATCCGCGTTTGCGGGAGGATCGAAGGAAGCGAAAGAGGAAAAGCCCATCACCCTGCGCTACGCGCATGTAGGAGTTGCAACAGAGATTCAGACCCGATATGCCGACGAAGTAGCAAAAGCAGTGCAGGAACGTACGAACGGGAAACTAGTCATCCAGGTATTCCCCAACTCCCAGCTCGGCGGAGTTAGCGAAATGGTAGATGGGGTGAAGGCTGGTACGATCGATATGGCGCATCATGACTTCGCGTCCCTCGGAAAGTTCCTTACCGACATTTCGGTCTTCAACGCCCCCTATATCTACCGGGACGCAGAGCATGCCATCAAAGCAACGAACCCAAAGACTTCCCCTGTGTTACGGGAATTGAATGATAAGCTGATCCAGGCAGCGGGGATCCGAATCATCGGAAGCCACTATCGCGGTGCTCGGCAATTATCTGCCAATTACCCTGTCTACTCGCCTGCGGATATGAAAGGGAAGAAGTTCCGGGGAGTGCCCGTAAAACTTTGGATGACCATGCTGGAAGGAATGGGTGCCATTCCCACGCCCGTAGAAATCGCGGAACTTCACACGGCCCTCATGACGGGTGTAGTGTTAGGCCAGGAAAACCCCCTCCAGAACATCTACGCGCAGAAGTTTTATGAAGTGCAGACTCATATCATGATGACCAGTCATATGCATTCGGTCCTTTGCACTTTCATCAATGATAAATCCTGGCAGAAGATCCCTGAATCCAGTCGAGTCATCTTCGAACAGGTGTTACAGGATAAAGCAATGGAATCCTTGAAGTGGACTGCCGAAGCGGACAAGGACATCCGCGCCAAGCTGGAAGAAAAGGGTATGAAGTTCATCGACACTTCCAACGGCTTGAAACTGGACGAATTCCGCACCGCTGTGTTGAATAAGGTATTCCAGGACTTCCCGCAGTGGAAGACCTATATAGAACAAATCCAAGCAATAAAATAACCGAAAACCGAATTGTGAAATTGCCCCTTTCGAGCCTGCAGAAGGCGAAGGGGGCAGTCTTGTGTCACGTAGAACACCTACAGTAAAGAGGAGAGTCGGATGCCCGTTCATACCCGAGAGTTCGATCGATACCTTGCTACGATCATCCTAGGAATACTGATCCTGCTAGTAGCACTCCAAGTAGTGATGCGTGTAGTTTTTCTTTCCCCACTCATTGGCGCAGAAGAATTGGCTCGATATTTCTTAATCTGTGTAGTTTTCCTAGGCGCTCCTTTCGCCGCCCGAGCTGGAGGGCACATCCGTATGGAAGAGATCCTTCAACGATTCCCTCTTAAGATCCGTACCTCGATTTCTCTTCTGATCTGTCTTTCCGCAGTCCTCGTGTTTGGAATCGTCTCGGTTGGATCGGTCATCACCCTCTTTCGCAATCTCCAGAATCGAACCGCCACCCTGTCCATTCCCTTCCCTATCTTCATTGCCCCCACCGTACTTGGGTTTGTCCTGCTAACCTACGAGTATACGCGAACATTGATAGACTCGTATAACCAAAAGAGATAGGGAGGCGCTAGCATGGGTTTCTTCATTGTGGCTCTTTTCTTCTTCCTATTCCTTCTAGGATTTCCAGTAGTTCTTTCCATCATTATCCCTGTACTCGTGTATGTGTTCTGGTCTGGGGTCCCCTTGGAACTCGTGACCCAACGAATGCATTATTCCCTGGACTCCTATCCGCTGATCGCTGTCCCGATTTTCATCTTCGTAGGGAATCTGATGAACTCATCCGGAGTTACCCGACGAATCTTCCGATTTGCCGACACTCTCGTGGGTCGTCTTCCCGGAGGGCTTGCCCAGGTGAACATCTTCGCAAGCCTCATCTTTTCCGGCATGTCCGGAGCCGCCCTCGCAGATGTGGGTGGCTTGGGACAGATCGAAATCCAAGCCATGAAGGAGAAAGGCTTTTCTACCTCCTTCGCGGCGGCTGTAACGATCGCCTCTGCCACCGTTGGCCCCATCTTCCCCCCCAGCATTCCCCTCGTGATCTATGGATCGGTAGCGAGTGTGTCCGTGGTAAAACTTCTAGTAGGCGGGATTGTACCCGCTATCCTAGCTGTAGTCACCATGATGATCATGACGGCCATCCTTTCCCGGATTCGGAACTTCCCCCGGGCCGAACGTTGGCCAACCTGGAAAGAGGTGTGGCGAGATCTTTTACCCGCCCTGCCCGCACTTCTCACTCCCTTACTCCTTATAGGAGGAATGCTCAGTGGGTATTTCACTCCCACAGAAGCGGCCAGTGTTACTGTATTCTATGTATTCCTAATCAGTGGATTCGTATACCGCGAATTGAGCTGGAATCTGGTGTGGAATGCCCTTGTGGAAACTGTGAAAGCTACCTCTACGATCCTCATCATCGTAGCAGCCGCATCCCTATTCGGATGGATCCTTGCCATCGAACGGATACCCCAACTGTTTTCGAGTTTTATCCTGTCGATCACTCAGAACCCCTTTTTCCTGCTCCTCCTATTGAACTTGATCCTTTTCATTGTGGGGATGTTTCTCGATAGTACCACGGCAACCCTTCTATTGGTTCCCATCGTTGTGCCCCCGTTGGTACGCTCAGGTGTAGATCCCATACACCTTGGATTGGTGTTCATCTTCAATATTATGATCGGCCTTATCACTCCACCCATGGGGTTGTCCCTTTTTCTCGTCAGTGAAATCGCGAAAGTTCCCATGAAAAGCGTCATCAAGGATGTGATTCCCTATATGATTCCCTTAGTGGTGACCCTTTTCCTGATCACCTATATTCCGGGGATCGTGTTGTTCATTCCCAGTCTACTAAAGTAAATCTATCTTACGGGAGGCAAACATGCTGGCAATTCACGCAAAGAATGGAACGGAAACCTACATGGTTTCTTTTCGCAGAGGCGACTTAATTCTCGAGGAATTGGAAAAGTTCCTAAAAGAGAAAGGGATCGACGCGGCTCTCATCACGTCTGGTATCGGATCCTTCGATATCTGTAACCTGCACACCATCACTTCCACGGATCTACCACCCGTGGATAAACAGATTTCATTGAAAGGGCCCGTAGAGGTCGGATCCTTGCTGGGTTCCGTGGCAGGGGGAAGTCCTCACATCCACGTGGTGGTGCACGATGTAAAAAACGACAAGGTGTACGTGGGACACTTAGAACCAGGATCGCGCTGCTGCTACCGGGTGGAACTGGGCCTTACCGTTCTCAAGGACGTGCGTACCAAGAGAATCAGCGACGAAAAAACTGGCTTGATCGACATCGTGGAAGCTTAGCCAGGAATCCATCAATAATATCAGAACCCTAGGGCCCGAAAACATCGGGAATTAGATGTGAGTATGGGATATGAACGAAAGATTTTCATAAGGCAGACGAGGAGAGAGTATGGATAACCACAATACATTGAAGGACCTCATCGAACAGGCGAAAAGCACTTTATCCCGATTTCGGCTGGATGGGAAAGTCGCCCTCGTGGTAGGCGGAAACAAAGGGCTGGGACAGGGAATGGCGTTGGCACTGGCTTCCGCGGGCGCCGATGTGTGGGTCGTGGGCCGAGGACCCGAAGGGTTAGAAGAGACCGCGTTGGCCATTACACAGCTCGGCCGGAAAGGGAGGTCCCTCTCCGCGGATGTTACCTCCGAGAAAGAAGTAGAGCGAGTTTTGGAAACCGTAGTCAAGGAATCCGGTCGAATCGATATCCTCGTGAATAGCCAGGGAACTGTGCACCTCCAGCCAGCCGCCGAGTTCGATATGGACCAGTGGCAGCGGGTGATGGATGTAAACTTAAAGTCGGTAGTACTCCTGTGTAAGCACGTGGGACGGATCATGCTAAAGCAGGGCAAAGGCAAGATCATCAATATCTCCTCCGTGCGAGGCTTCCAAGGCCGTGCAGAGGATCTAGCCTACGCACCCAGTAAGGGCGCGATGAACCAGCTTACCCGATCCCTCGCCATCGAGTGGGGCCCAAAAGGAATCAACGTGAATGGAATCGCGCCTGTGTTCACCCTTACGGCCATCAATCGAAACCTTCTTGCTGATCCCAAGAAAAAGGATTGGGTGTTGAGCCGGATTCCCATGAAGAGGCTGGGAGAGATCGAAGATCTCTTCGGCCCCGTGGTGTTCCTCGCCTCAGAAGCTTCCAACTTCGTGAACGGCCATACGTTACCTGTGGATGGAGGGTGGCTGGGGGCGTAGGTCGAGAGGCGATCCTACGGAAAGCCTTTAAGCGCACTCCCTTGCCCCCTGCCCCTAATCCGCCCCTTACCTGTACTAATAATCGACGTTAAGGACCCTGCCCTCGTGCGTAGTAGGATCCTGTACGGATACGTATAACTTATTACTGCCCAAAGAAATACTATCCAACCATCGGTTGCTGGCTACCTGCTGCACCCCTTCCACCGTAAGGGTTAACGTATTGATCTTTGTTCTGTAGATGATGTTGGCAGGGTCTTGCCATACCACGTGAATATTTCCGGATGAGTCTTGAGCCGCATATAGGGTTCGGTAGCGAGCATGGTTATCCGACGGGAAGGCAATGGCGTTCGTGATCTCAATGTCCGAGGCAAATCTTAATAAACCCAGATTAGAATCGTGCCGCATGTAGAGGGTATTCGACGTCGGGCTTGTGGAAGGTCCTTGTTCCAAAGAGTATAGAAGGAAGAACTCACCGTTATTTCCTTTGAATAGGAACGCCTGTGCAGGACGTTGGTAATTCCCCCCCGTTACCAAAACTAATTCGAAGTCATAACCCGACCAATTAAAAGAATCTCCTTTAATCACAAATAAAGTTCCCCCATCCGTGTCGTAATTAAGGTGATTATCGAAATAAAGGTAGTACATGTACTCTGTACCTAAGGCGTGCGCTATCTGCTGGCAAACAAAGGGATTGTCCGTGAAGGGATTAAGGAGCACCTCCCAAAAGTTCTGTATTTGCCCTAGGGCGTTGTTCCACAGAAAGGACTTCGCGCTCGTGTCATTTGTCCCCGCCTTTCCCCCTGTATCGTATCCGAACCCAAAAAGAAGATCCCCATTGGTGATAGGAACTACGCTGGGAAGGCGTCGGATTCCTGGATATCCATTAGATAAGAGGATAGTAGGAGATCCCCAGCTACCACCTTGATAGGAGGACAATACTGCCCGGGAGCCTTCTCCTATTTCATTATTATTGTAAGACTCATCCATAAAAAGAGCGACTACCTTCCCCGTACCATCCATCCCTGCAGCTAGATCAATCGCACCACTGATCCCTGGGATCTGGGTAGGTTTCGACCAGGTAGTCCCCCCATCCAGGCTGGCGCGGGAAAAGGCATTGAAGGCTGTGTCGATAAACACGTACACAAGGTAATTAGGAATCGATGGTGTCTGGCAAATTACCCCTTTTCTAACAGTAAACACCTCTCCTCCTTCTCCGCTGTCGCCACCGCCTGTTGTGGTAAAAATATAAAAGGGGCTTTTCTTTGTATTTCCCTCAGAGTCCTCTGCTGTCACTCTCCAATAGTACGGGGTAAGGGGTTGCAACGGTGTTGGCAGAGGGTAAGAAGTATTCGAAGTGGTATATACCCTCGTGCTTCTATTCCCTTGGGCAGAAAGAATCGAAATCGTGTAGGTGACCGGTTTACCTTCCGGATCAATTGCCTGTTCCCATTGGAAGACAGGAGTCAAGCTCACCCCTGTTGCATTATTCGCAGGGGTGAGAAGCGTAAAGGCCCGAGGGGAAAGACCACTAGTATCACTTCCATTCAGATGAGAGATGCTCGGTACAAGGTCGCACCCAATGAACAGTAGAACTGAGAATAGCATAAAAAGACATCCCATCCGGTCAGGAAACCGTTTCACGTAAACCTCCTAGGCATTTGAGTTTGAAATAATTTATAACACTTTTCTTTCAATTTTCCATTCGTTTTCCATAAGCACACGATTGTTGATGCGAGATCTGAGTGGGGTGTCTTTCTAAATTCCGCGTGAACTTCTAGCTAGAGAATCTGAAATGGAATTTTTTTTTGTAATTTAATTAGTTTTACCTATCGAGAGATCAACACCGATCTTCTATTTATTCATTTTAGAACGCGACTTCGAGGATCTCCCCCCTCAACGTAGTAGGATCCATGACGGACACGTACACCTTGTTGCTTCCTACGGAAATGCTATCCAACCATCGACCTGTTGCTATCGAGCTCATGCCTACTACTGAATATATAGAACTATCGATCTTGCACCATCGGACATTCCAGGAATCATCCTGCCAAACCACATGAATATTCCCCGATATATCCTGTGCCGCGTACACGGTACGATAACGCCCATTGTTATCCGTAGGTATCGCCAGGGATGATTCAAGGGTGACTGCGCTTGGAGAAGAAACCAAAGTCGGTATAGTGGGAGCGTGCTTCCAATATAAAAAATTTGAAACAGGGGATACTGTTTCCACCGCATAAATGAGAATATAATCCCCCCCGTTCCCTCGAAAGAGATACCCCTGACTCGCTCTCGTAGAAATACCCACATCCACTACTCTAGTCTCTGCAGGCCCAAACCAGGTTCCTGGGTATGAACCTTCAATCGCGAACATGTCCCCTCCATCAGTCTCCCAATCTGCATGGTTGTCAAAGTAAAGGTAGTACATGGTACCTATATATGGATCGAAAGAGATTTGCTGGCAAAAAATGGGATTGTCTGTTTCACCATTTAGCTCCACAGGTACTTGTGTGGTAAAATAGTTACCATCAAAATGCAGGCTATAAGCGTTCGTATCATTCCCAATACCACCTCCATCAGTATCGTATCCAAATGCGAGGAGGCATTCGTTCCCAACCGTCCGCACGGCGCTTGGTAAACGACGTAACCCATCCGTGGAAGTTCCCATCCGCTGGTCAGGAACCGACCAAGACCCTCCGTATGGTAAGATCGAAGTCACTACCCGTGATCCCTTTCCAGAATCATCAGTTGCATTGTCGATAAAAATCGCGACAGAAGTTCCGTTACCATTCAACACGGCTGCCAGATCAATCGTGGAACTTAAACCTAATACCTGGCTGGGAGCTGACCATGCGTACCCACCATTCACGCTCGTTCGATAATACACATTCTTCGAGGTGTCGATGTACAAATACACAAGATAACTTGGGATCGAGGGATGATGCAGAACCACCCCCTTGCGCACATTCTCCTGGCTCAAACCAAAGGTTTGTCCACCTCCCCCTCCTCCGCCTCCACCGCCTTCCGTCGCGGTGGTAAAATAAAAGTAGGGGGTTCTTCGGGTGTTTCCCTCCGGATCCTCTGCGGTAACCCTCCAGTAATAGGAAACTCCCGCCTGCAACGGGGACAGGAACGTATACGTAGTATTCTGCGTGGTAACTACTAACCCACCTCCATCCGCTGGATTGAGGGTTACGGTGTAGGAAACCTTTTTACCTTCCGGGTCCACTGCCTGTTCCCAGGACAGGGTAGGAGTCACGCTGACCCCTGTGGCTCCATTAGGGGGAGAGAGAAGGTTAAAGGTCCGGGGCGCCAACCCTCCCGCTTCTGTGTACGCGCTATCCCCCGACGATTCTTGCGTTAGGGATAGCTGTTTCATTACGTCACATCCGATGAATAAACCGATGAAACAGACGGAAAAGGCGAATAACGCGCGGATTTTTCCTCCCCTCATGGTCAGCCTCCTGTGGGAGTGTCCCACCATGTATCAATAACATTGTACTACAGGAAGGTTCGCTTTTCCATCCTTATACGACTGAAGAGTCGGTGTTATTCTTGAAAGATGTCTTCGCAGCCTGAGTCCCAGCCCACTTTCACGAGTTCCGCCTCCAGTTCCTTGGAAGCGGAGTCGATAATTTGCGCAGTGAGGGCCGCGGCCTTGGCACAATCCCGCTGTTCCAGGGCGGTTAAGAGTTCTCGATGCCGGGACAAAGAGGCCTCCGCCCATTGTCTGCCCCAGGAGAGATCGCGCTGCGCCACGCTCCGGGCCTGTCGGGTTCTGGCCCATAGCGTTTGGATGAACTCTTTCAGTTGTTCGTTGGGACAATACTCGAATATGGCTTTATGGAACTCCCAGTCTTTCCCCATGAACCCGCCGATGTCTTTTTTCCGGATACAGGACTCCTGTTCTTTGATTATTTTACGTAACTTTGAAAGTCCCGCTTCATCCATCCGGGAACAGGCTAATTGAACAGCGTAGCTTTCGTTGATCCGCCGCACCTCAAACAGCTCCCGGACGGTTCGACAGGATACGGGGCGCACGATATCTCCCCGCTTAGGGACGTTTATGGAAAGTCCCCTTCGGCGAAGTTCCATCAGCGCGTCCCGTATCGCCACGCGGGACACGTTGAATCTCTTTGCCAGTTCCACCTGGACCAACCGTTCCCCTGGTTTCAGCTCTCCACTTTCGATTTGTTCGGCCAGATGGTCCGTGATCAACGAACTCAACGTTTTTATGTGGGAAAAGTCTATCTCCGTTGCCATGTGAGGAATCGTATCACGCCTTTCGAATCTTTTGCACTATGGTGAGCACACAGGCAAGGAAGAACAGGAAGCTCAAGGGACGGTTCACGAGACTTAAAATATTCCCATGGCTAATGTACAACGCTCGCCTGAAAAACGCGTCCGCCATATTCCCAAGAATCAGACCCAGAATAAGAGGGGCGGAGGAATAGTTCATTTTGTCCAGGAGGTAACCCAAAATCCCACACACGAACACCAGAGCAAGGTGAAAGGGGTTCAAGTTATAACTGTACACACCGATCACGCAGAGTACCGCGATAATGGGAATAAGGATCTTCTGGGACACTTTCAGGACTTTCACCATCAACCGGGTAATCAGGATTCCCAACACAAAGAGGAAGATCGTGCCCCATAGGATGATCGCTCCAAGTTGGGGAATGATGGTTGGGTGTTCGACGCTCAACATGGGGCCTGGTCGGATCCCATGAAGGGTCAGAGCTCCCAAGAGCATCGCGGCCGGCGGACTTCCCGGAATGCCCAAGCTAATTAGTGGAATAATGGCACCTCCAATGGCAGCGTTATTGGCTGTCTCAGGAGCCATTACCCCTTCATACACTCCCGTTCCAAAGTCTTTCCCATTCTTACACGTTCGTTTGGCGTCCCCATAGGCAACCCAGGCAGCGATGTTTTCTCCCACTCCTGGAACGGCTCCGATCCCCACACCGATGAAACCCCATCGAAGGATTCGGAAGAAATTCTCTTTGATGATCCGGCCGAGAGGCAAACGTTTCTTCGCATCCATGTCGGCTATGGGAATTACCTCTTCGTTCCCCTTCATGGACTTCACGATCTGTGGAATCCCGAAAAAGGCAATAGTCATCGGAACGAAGGGAATCCCCGTGATCAGGTCCTTAATACCGAAGGTTAGGCGTTCCCATCCTTGAATGTCTTCCATACCTACCATGGCCATCAGAATCCCGATGAAACCGGCAATCCATCCTTTAATTGCTTGCCCAGGAGTCGAAATCGCCCCACATATTAAAATCCCAAAAATGGCCAACCAGAAAAACTCCGGGGAGGTAAACTGCAACGCGATCTTTGTCATGAGAGGGGTGAAGAACAGGAAGATCACCATTCCAAAGAACGTGCCGATCACGGAGGCCACCCGCGCTACGGTGTTCGCGTTCCCGCTCTCTCCTTTCAAAGCCAAGGGATACCCATCCAAGCAGGTAGCCGCGGCAGAACCTGTCCCGGGTATATTAATCAGGATCGCCGTGATGGACCCCCCATAGATAGCTCCGATGTACACCCCCATCAGCACTATTAAAGCACTGTCTAGCTGTAAGGAATACGTGAGGCCCGTGAACATGGCGATTCCCACCGTAGCAGATAGCCCGGGAAGAACCCCAAAGGTTATCCCCACCACCATGGAACCGAACATCAGGAGCAGGTTCTGCAAGGTGATTAGGCTGATCGTGAAGGCGCCGAAGCTCTTAATTGTTTCCGACAAGAGGGTTAGGAACTCCATCATTTTCCTCCATGAAAAATTGCGGGGAGTGCTAGGGCAGGGGGATCCCCATTAGGTAGCCGAAGGCAACTTGAACTACCGCTGTTGTTACGATACTAATGCTCAGGATCCGTTTCGTCGTGGTAGCCCGAAAGGTCTTCATCATACCAAAGAGGAACAGGAAGGTACTTAACCAGAAGGGGACTCGGATATGAGTGAAAGGAATGGTCTCCCAGAACACCCACATGTAGAGACACAGGTATAAGAACACGAGGAAGGTGTCGAGAAATTGGCGGGAAAGATAGATCTTTTTTAGGTTGGATAGGGCAAGCCAGCGCAGGTTTCCACCTTTCTTCCACGCAATGATGCCTTGCGAGATTGACAGCACAGAGAGCACAATTCCTATAACGAAAGTGGAAAAACCGGGCGCGGTGTAGAACACCGCGTCCGTCTTTTGCATAGCTTCAAGTGAGATCTTTATCGAATACACAATCAACGCCAGGCTGGATATAAATAGGATTAAAGAGAACAGTACATCCCAGTGTTTTATGGCTTCTGGCTTATTGTTTTTCTCGCTCATGGGTGTTTTCCTTCTCGTTCCTTTGCGTTACCCTTGACCCGCATTCGATCAGTGGTTTATTCCTTTGGTTTCGGGATGCCCAAGGCTCCCGGATCCTTCTTGGCTAGTCCAAGATCCTTCGATACCCAGGACGCGATGCTTTCCATATTGAGGACTAGCTCCTTCGCTTCTTTTCCCCAGAGTGCGATCTTTCGGGCTTTCTGCTGCTGGATGAAAGGTAAAGTGGAAGGATCGTCCATGGCTTTGGCAAAGGCCTTTCCAAACCTCTCCAGCACCGCGGGAGGAGTATCGGCGGGCATCATAAACCCTAACCACTGGAAGAGGTTCTTGAATCCAAATGCCGCCTTGGGATACACAGTTGCTCCCGCGGGAACCTGACCGGCTCCTTCGAAAAACATCTCTACCGTTTCCGTCATCACCAAGGGTCTTGCCATTCCTCCTCGTACATACTCCGCGATTTCCCCAGCCGAGCAGCTTACCGCCTCCACCTCCTTACTTAAAAGTGCCGTTATGGCCGGCGCGCTACCATTGTATGGCACATGTTGGAACTGCACCTCCGCCCCTTTTTCCAGCTGCATTGCTTTGATGTGCCAGAGTTTACCCCTCCCTGAATTACTTATCTTCACCGCGTTTGGTTTTTCTTTTGCTGCCTGCACCAATTCTTGGATTGTTTTGTAGGGAGAATCTTTGTGCACCGCGATCACACCCGGAGAACCTCCGCCGATGAAAAACTCCCAATTTTTAGCGGTGGGAGACACATCGTTCACGCCGAAAAAGAGGGATGTTTCTGAAGCTCCCAGCACCGTGTACCCGTCATGGGGGGAGTTCCACACCTTCATGCCCGCCGTCCCTCCATTGGCTCCGGGGAGATTGTTACACATGATAGATACGCCGAGATCCTTCTCCATCAGAGCGGCGAGATGTCGTACCCACACATCCGTCCCCCCCCCTTGACTAGAGAAGATGTAGACGGTGATAGGCTTAGAGGGATACTTCTCCTCTTTTTTCCCTCCTGCGAAAACCATGCTTGAAAGAAGAACAAGAACTAGAAAAATTACAATCCACTTTTTCATTACCACCCTCCTGTTTTAGGTTCGGGGGTTCCTTTTGTGCGCCAAGTATTTAAGCGCTTCTTCGCCCACAAACCGTTTTTTTATCCCTGACAACGCCAGGGTTGAAGCCATGGATTATTAACCCTTCAAAACAGCTCCTCATACAACATCCGAAGACTCAAAGAGGGGTCCCGCTTTTTTAGAAGTTCCTTCGTCCTTGGGCCATCCAGTTTGTCTGCCAATTTTTCCACCTTTCGCGTGACAAGAACCGCGGTGCGGAAAGTTTCTAATGTATCTATTTCCTTGGACATGATATCGTAGGCGTACCAATCGTTGCTGTAACCAAGTTCCCTCAAGTAGTAAAAGAACTCTACAAGTTCGATCAGGTTATAGGCCCCTGGCAACATGTCCCAATCCCAGTTCCTGTCGTTGTCGTTCAAGTGCAGGTAGAACAGTCGGTTCGCCTGGTGCAGGAGCACCAGGGCTTGGGCAGGTCTCTCGCCAGCCAGAATGGAATGGCCGAAATCCAACGTGACCCCTAGGTTGGGAGCCCCCACAGTGGAACAGAACAGGGCTGTTTCCCCCGCTGATGCCAGCAAACACCGAGTTCGAGGATCGTTCCATTTGTACTCGATACAGACCCGAATGTCGGGTGCGTTCCTGCAGATCCGATCAAAAGTATCAGCCGCGTACTGATAAGCGTCAACGTAGTTCAATTCAAAGGGGTAATCGTGCCCATCGTTCAAAGGACAGGTCGTGATTCTATACACTCCCAATTCCCTTGCTACGTCACAAGCGGCTTTGAACTCTTCCACAACCTCGGTTCGCTCCGCTACGCTTTCCGAAGTAAAAGAGCCCCGGAACCACTTCCCTTCCCGCCGTGAACGCACGTTCACGGCTGAAACACCAAGCCCGGCTTCCACTAGAAGCGCCCGTAGTTCTTTCAGGTCCTTGAAATCCTGTGGATAGCAGACTTCCACCCCCTCTATGCCGGGTATTCTTGAAGCCAGCTCCAATTTTTCCTTAAGACTCCGGTCCGGCTGGTACTGCATGTACCGGTTCTTTACGCCTCCAAGAAACGCAGTAATGATAGCGATTTTATTCATTCGATTTTTGCTCCTCTCTGTGTGTCGTAGTTTATTTGTGAGTTTCCGATTAGATGATGATGCTCCCGCATCCACTCCATCCCGGCTTCCGCCCACTCCCATTCTTTTCGGTATATGTCTTCGGGTCTTGCCCCTGGATCTGGATCCATCCAACCCTCCAATAGCAGGCTGGTAAGGTCCGCTGGTAAAGCTCTTAAATACCCTTCGAGATCTACCTGACCTTTCCCCAATAAAGTGCCCTTGATCCGCCAGCCTGTTCCTTCCCGCTGAATGTGTGCGTCCTTCAGGTGGGCTGTTCTTGCATAAGGAGATAGGAGGCGTATGCTTTCCTCTGGGCCGACTAATCGCGCGATGGAGTTCAACGGATCAAGGCAGGCCTTTACCTGTTCATGGTTAAGTTTCTGGATCAGGTTCACGATTTCTGCCGGAGTGAACCTGAAATGGTTCTCGATGCACAGGTAGACTCCCAGCTTTTCCAGAAAAGGGAGTACTTTTTCCATGTGGGGAATCGCCTCCTGCGGAGTGATTTTCCCCCCATCGATCACAGCCCGAAGAATACGGGCATCCAATTCCTCGGTTACCCGGAGGGCTTTTTCCAGAGAACCTTCAGAGAGTCCCGAGGTTCCCACTTCCAGCCTGATGCCCAACTCTGCGGCGTGGCGTCGGAGATGGCCGAGTTCCTCTCTGGATTTTTCAAGAATCCCCGTGTTTTCGCAAAGCTGGAAAACTTCCGCACCGAGTTTTGCTGCCAGCTCTAGAAGTTCCTGCGCTGATGCTCCTTCCGCGGCTCTGTACCTGAACATGAAACTGGTGATTCCAATCTGAATATTTATACTGCGCATACTGTATTACAGTAGTACAGACTACAGCATGCTAAAAATATTGTCAAGTTAAATTTTGAAGGGTAAGTTCCGACTTTAAAACTTTTTCGCGAGAATATGTTCAAAGTGGTGCCATCTTGTGGCGGCGGTAAAAAGTTCCCTAATTGTTTGAACAATAGCCGGCAAAGAAACGACGGGGCAACTGGAAAAAGCCCGTTTGACCCCCACAATAGTGAAGCCACTGACGAATATTTCTAAGGCAGGCCGCGCCGATGCCCTGCCTATTCCTTGAGGGTTTCGAAAGGCTAATATCTTTTCACAGCGTCTATGCAACACCACCCTGCCTGCATGCCGGCACAGTCGGCTAACACAAGCAGGGTCCTTTTACTGCAAAGGAACCTTCAGAACTTCCCCGTTGAAAGAGCCTATCTCCACCATGGATACGTACATCTCCATTTCCCCGACCGAAATACTGTCGAGCCACCGGTTATTGGCCAGGGTAACGGGTGTTGTGGGGGTATAAGGGGGATTGGCAGTCTGTATTTTACTCCACTTGATGGTTCCGCTTGCGTCCTGCCACACAACGTGAATAGTCCCGCTTCCATCCTGCGCCGCGTACAAGGTCCGGTACCGGCTATTGGTGTTTGTGGGAACCCCAAGGGCGGATTCAACCAGTATATCTGTTGAATATTGCAGATCATTCAATCCCGGTCCAACCCTTAGGTACAGGGTATTCGCTGTTGGATTTGCCGGTGGTCCTTCCTCCAACGCATAAAGGAAAATGAAATCTCCGCCTATGTTTTTAAAAAGGTACCCCTGGCTGGGCCGCTGATTGCTTCCTACATTTACCACCCGTGTTTCAGCAGGCCCAGAACAGGTAGCTGGGTAGGAGCCTTGAATGACAAAGATGTCCCCACCGTCTGTTTCATATTCCATGTGGTTGTCGAAGTAGAGGTAGTACATGGTCCCAACTTCCGGATCAAAGGCGACCTGCTGGCAATAAGTGGGGTTATCCGTTTCGGAACTGAGCCCCACAGAAACGGGACCACCAGAAAAATCTGTCCCCGCCCAGAACAGGCTGTAAGCGTTTGTGTCGTTACCCACATTTCCGCCATAATTATCAATTCCAACTCCAAAGAGATACTCGTTTCCCGTGGTTCGTACGACACTGGGAAGGCGGCGAAGGCCGAGTGAATACGCTGGAATCTGCTCCGCGACGGGATAATCCCAGGAACTTCCTTCATAGACCAATCGGGAGGTTACCACCCTCGAACCAGCACCTGAATCATCGCCCGCATTGTCTATGAAGAGCCCCCCTGTGTACCCTGTTCCGCTTACTCCAAGTACCAGATCCCGTACAAAAGAGTGGCCAGAAACAACTGTGGGAGAGCTCCACGTATTGCCCCCGTCTGAACTGGTCTGGGAATACACATACAAATCACTCTGCCGGATATAGGAGGTATACACCACATAATTGGGATTGGCGGGATGGTGCCCGATAACCCCTTTGCGCACATTCGTTTGAACGAGCTTTATGGAGGGGCCAGGAGGATTTTGACCCCCATTCGCGCCCCCGCCAGAACCGCTTGTGGTAAAGGAACGAAAGGGAGTGCTCCGGGTGTTACCTTTTGGGTCCTTCGCCGTTACTCGCTAGTAGTAAGTTGTTTTTAGCAGGAGAGGTTCGGCTACCATATACGAAGTGCCAACTACCGCAGCTTCCTTCTGTAAACTCCCCTGCCCATCCTTAAGTAAAACAGTATAGGAAACAGACTGTCCTTCAGGGTCAATCGCCTGGTTCCACGAAAGGGTGGGTGTTAGGCTGATCCCTGTGGCTCCATCCGGGGGCGAAAGAAGGGCAAAAGACCGGGGAGCAAGATCCCCATCATTTGTCTCCACATTATCGCTGGAGGCAATATTCGATAGAGACAGCTGTTTCAACACATCGCACCCCACGAACACAATAAGGACCGCAGTGCATACAAGAATAAACAGCCAAATTTTACTGTTTTTCATAGACTGCCCTCCTGTAGGGAATTCTCAACCAACATACTTTACTACCCGTTTAGTTCAGGAGAGATGGCTCTACCAGCAAATTCGACTGGAAAGTCGGTGATAAACGTAGACCCATAGGCGAAACCGTAGATGCGAGACAATTTGACCGGAAACTCGGCGCTAGGGATGCAGTAGGTCGAACAGGATGATCCCGATGGCCAGAAAGACCACGATCACGAAATACTGACGGATCTTCCCGCCTTCGATTCGTTTCAAGATGCGGATTCCCGCCCGCACCCCTACCATACTCCCCACGAACAGCATCAGCGTAAGGGGTAAACTTACTTTCGGCTGAGCAGAAAGAAGTTTCTTTAAAAGTCCCGCGATGGAGGCCGTTAACACCACCCCCAAACTTGTGCCTACAGCAAGCTTGGGCCGCAGTCCGATCACAAGGAGAAGAACCGGCATGAAGAGCACTCCGCCCCCTACGCCCAGGAGACCGGTGAGAATCCCAATCAGAAAGCCTATACTGAGCAATCCGGGTATGCTTACCCCTGCCAGTCCTTCCTGATCCAGCCTCGTGTAGGGAGGCAACGGAAGTCGCTGGATGGGAGTTCTCGGACGCGCATGCCCTTCTCCGTAAGGATCGCGAACGGGACGGAGAAGCAGGATGGCAGTGACAAATAGAAGCGCCAGGAACAAGCCGTGCATCCACACCTCAAAGGTTTCTACCCGGCCACCGGAAACTGCGTACACCAGGAAATCCTGCACCAGATCCCCACACAAGGCCCCCAGGATACTCCCAGCTGAAAGATAGAGGACCGCTTTGGGTTCGAAGTTTCGTTCTCGAATATGTACAGGGAGTGCGAAAGCACTTGTTCCCACAATGAAGAAAAGGGAACTCCCTACCGCGATCCGGTAGGGAACCCCCAGCAGCACGTTCAGCAGGGGCACCACGAGGAATCCGCCCCCCACGCCGAAGAGGCCAGTAAGAAGGCCGATAAAAAGTCCAAGAAGAATCACCCCCCCGTACAGTACAGGTACTGAAAGGGTCAGAGAGGAGGGAATCTGTAATAGACGTATCCAGTTATTAATACCAAGCCCCCTCATTGCTTCATGACGCTGTCATGATACCGCATTAAACTAGGAATTGAAAGCTCATCTTGAAAAAGCATGTAAAACCGCTACAATTTTGGCACCCCTTAACACAATCCTTCCTCCACGGAAAAATCGCAAAAATCCCTCAGTATCATCATCGCCGCCCCTAAAGGGAAACCTGAATCCACTATTTCTTCATACTGTATCGAGACTGCGGAATGGGGATACACAAGTTCGTTTAGGTAGCCCTCAACTTTCGTACAGAACAGAGGCCCACCTATCCCAAAATGACCCGTCAGATATACTCTGTTGATATTAACAGAAAGAATTAGCGCGGATAGTGCGTACGCCAGGTTTCTTTCTGCCACATCCAGTATATCCAGCGCTTCTCGATCTCCCCCATACGCATCTTCGAACACCTTCCGAAGGGGAATCCCAGAATGCTGTATCCCTCTCCTCTTTCGGTATTCCTCTACCAAGATGTTCTGGTTTACTACAGTTTCCAGACAGCCCCGCTTCCCGCACCGGCAGAGAGATCCCCCTTCCTTTACAATAACGAAATGGCTAATTTCTCCCGCTTTCCCTTCCACGCCCCGGTAGAGTTTTCCATTCAATACGATTCCAACGCCGATCCCACTACGGATGGTTATAAGAATAAAATTATTGTTCCCCTTATCGGAAGCTTGTTTGAAGGATGTGTACGCCCGCACATTGTTATCCACGCGAACCATGAGGGACAACCGTTTCTGGAGCTCCGATTCGATCAAACCGAAGGTATCGAACCCAGAAGGGACGAGCCAGGTGGGAAATCCTATACCGATTCCCGCTATTGCCTCATGGGGGAGTAAAGCTTCCCTTTGAAATGAATGATAGAGTTCTTCCAAAAAATGAACAGCCGATTCGAAACTCGTAAGCTTAGGAGTAGGTACTTGTATAGCAGCCAGCTCCTCCCGCAGTAGATTGGTGAGGGAAACCCGTGTTGTCGTGTACTCCACATCTATACCCACGGCCAATGGGTTCCGCTTGGATAGAACGTATGATTCAGGTTTAACACCGCCTACAGAGGGGCGTTCTACGATACCCGCCCGCTGGATATACCCCAGTCTCTCCAGCCTACCGACAAGCTTGACTACAGTTGCCCATCCAAGACCGGTGAACCCTTCGATTTCCCGCTTGGATAACCGTCCCGAATGTGCCAGGAGAGTTAGAATCCTTTTTTCATTGGGTATCAACATGATAAGAATTTTTGCCTATCCCCTTCTGCATGGAACCGATCCGGATACTTCAGTTCAAAGGCTGTCACATACCCAACCCATCGGGGATCCGACTTCAATACCGGGTAAAAGGAACGCAGTGCCATATCCCGAACATCCTGATACTCCGGATTGTACAATAGATTTACGGGCGGCAAAAGATCGTCAATACCGTAGAGTTCATCCACTTCATCGGCAAAGTTGCAAGTATATATCCATGATTTATCTTTATAATAAAACACCATCCCCATGGAAGGATTCGGAACTACATGAGACCAGACTTCAAAAAGAATCGGTTTGTTATCAGGTCTTTTTTCCCCCGAGGCTGTTGAAAGGAGGGAAAACCCATCCAGCCGATCCTCTGTCCTGATTCCCGCCACCTGCAGAATGGTGGGAGCTATGTCCAGGAGGGAAACTGGAGTATCTACAAGGACAGGGAGGCTGTTAGGCACATGGATAGAAGCCGACAGGGGAAATCCGAGCTGTTTCCGGGGAGGTTTAATCCAAAGGGGCACGCGAAGTACTTTGGGGTTCAAATAGGATCCTTTGTCGATCAATCCCCACTCACCGTTCATTTCACCATGATCCGCGATGAAGAAAATCCACGAGGAATCGTAAAGATCCAGTTCGCGTAACGCTTGAAGCAGTCTCCCTATGGCTCGATCCAGCACTTCGAACTGAAGCATGTGCGCCACCCGATAATCGAGGAGAGTTTCTCGATCTTGCAGCCCCCAGTAGCGGCGGTATAAGGAGTACACGCGGGGCTCGGAATGTTGAGGCTTGTACTCATTGTTCAATAGGGATAAATAGCTGTCAGGCAATTTAAGAAGCTGGCGAAGCATCCGCTCTCTTTCCTCCATTCCGCCAGGTATCGCAAAGGGCTGGTGGGGTTCGAAAAAGTCGATCTGTAGATAAAAAGGGTGCGATCCTGAGGGCCCTTCGTTCATCGACCGCAGGCTTTCCACAACCCGGTGCACTAGATAAAACGGATACGTTCCTTCCAGGGGATAGGGGTTCCCGTCCTGGGGAGCAATCCATCCGCCATAAAAGTTCCCCTGCCCTCTGCCTGCGGGATCAAAGCCGTGGATCTTCCGTTCAAAAGAGGGCGGTTTAAGTCCTTTTCCCCGCAGGAACGCCACGTACAATTCATCGTCAAACCAGGGGGGAGACCAACGATCCCACGGTGAATCGTTTTCCGAGAACACATCGATGAACTTATGGGTCCCTACGTGGGATTTGCCATAATGTCTTGTCCGGTACCCGACAGCTTTCAGAAACTCCGGGAACATCCGATCATCGTCCCGCAGATGGATCTCATGCCCATCATGGGCCCGTTCACTGTTGGTAGTTATGTACGAATACCTTCCTGTCAAGTACGAGGCGCGGGAAGGGGAGCATAAAGGAGAAGCAGAAAGCGCATGGGTGAAAACAAAGCAATCTTTCTTCAATGAGTCTAAGTTAGGTGCGCTAGGTTTAATTTCGTGGCGCGCCTCTAAATAAAACTCAGGGGGTACCATGTCAAGAGAAATGAAAATAATAGGCGCTTTCTCCACTGTATCGTCACTGTAAAAGGGGCCCTTTCCCCGCATGTCGTCGATATACCTTTTGTGATCCTTCATAGGTGTTTTTATTCCTTATGGTGTTACTGTTGTACTATTCATCCCTTGACCGCTCCGGCAGTCAACCCTTGCACCATGTACCGCTGAAAGAAAAGGAACAGTACGTACATAGGCACGGATCCAATGACAGAGACCGTGGTTACCTGTGCCCAATCATAAGAGACTTCTCCCAAATATCGCATGGAAATACCCACGCTCAGTGTGCGCAAGCTATCACTTACCATTAAAGTTAAACAGTACAAGAAATCGTCCCATGCAACCATGAAGGTATAAATCCCTATTGCCAAAAGCCCTGGCTTGGAAAGGGGAAGAACAATATCCGTCAGGATCCGCATCTTGCCGCATCCATCGATTTCTGCCGCCTCTTCGAGGGATCGAGGAAGATCGTCGAAAAACCCCTTCAAGAGCCAAGTCGAAAAAGGGATGGCGGTAGCGGATAAAACGAGGACAAGTCCCGTTCTGGTATTCAGAAGCCCTAGAGATAGGAAAAATGTGTACAACGCGATGATGAGTCCAATAACAGGGAAGATCTGGGTGGAAAGGAGCCCCACACACACTTTGTCCGCAACTTTCGACCGTATTCTGGAAAGTCCCCATCCCGCCAGAACCGACACCGTCATTGTAAGGATCGTGACCCAAGAAGAAACGTAAAAATTATTGCCAAAATACGTGAGGAATTCTTTGGATCTTACGAGTTCTCTGTAATTCTCCAGGATCGGTTCTAGAGGCAAGAACTGGGGAGGGATTTTGTACAGAGATAGGTTTGTTTTGAAAGATGAAATGATCATCCAGTACAAGGGGAAAAGAAGAAACAAAAGCACGATACAGGAAAAGCCCCATGAAAACAGTTTAACGAATGGGAATCGGAACTTTTTTATTTTAAGAAACCTGCTTCTCATGTGTTTACTCCCTTGCCTCTGATTGAAATACCTTCGTGTAGAGCAGGGCAAACGCAACGAGCCCGAACACCCACACGGTAGCGATGGCAGCCCCCATCCCAAAATCAAGATGGATAAACGCTTTCTTATAGGTGAGAACTGAGAGGTTAGTGGTTCGCTCCATCGGTCCCCCCTGTGTCAATGTCCAGAAAAGGGGAAACTGCTTGAAGTTGGTGATGATGGCCATCAGTACAGTGGTCCGAATTACGTTCCTCAAGAAGGGGAGGGTAATGGAAAAGAACCTTCTAAAGGTTCCGGCACCATCGATCAGCGCAGCTTCATACGGTTCCTTCGGTATCGTTTGCAGGCCCGCGAAGAGCATCAGGAACATGAAAGGAAGATCCCTCCAGAGGGCGGTAACGATTACCGATGCAAGAGCCAGCGAAGGATCCACAAGCCAGGCAAGGGGCGAGTGAATCAGCCCAAACCGGTTTAAAAGATAGTTCAATACCCCATACTGAGGCTGAAACATCCAGGCCCATAGAAGGGCGCAGATTACCGTAGGGGTAACCCAGGGAAAGAGGATCAGGGTCTGCAGAACATTTTTTCGCTTTGCTTGTACCCGGCCTAACCCCGTATGCAGGGACAAGGCGGTTCCCAGAGCCAAAAGAAACTCGAGTACTACAACAAAACATACAAACTGCAGGGTAATGTACAACGCATTGGGAAGTTCAGTTCCCTTCAGCACAGAGAAAAAATTGGCAAACCCCACCCACTTCCCCCGGTTCTCCAGGGGGCCTACCATCCTGTACTCTTGAAAAGACAGTAGGATAGACTTCACAAGAGGCAGCAGAATACAGGTGCTTACTATCGCGAAAGCGGGAATCAAGAGCATGAGATAAAACAGGTGATTTCTGTTTATTCGTTTATGGGAACCTTTCATACTGAATCCCCGCTTTCGTGTTACCAGGTAGAACTTATTTGAGAATTTCTTTTAGCTTCTTGTCCAGAATTGCCGCTGTGCTCTTCGCATCCCCTTTTCCCACCGTAACGGCCTGCGCGGCATTGGTCAATTCCAGGTAGGCGGCCTCTAGATTGGGATGTTTCTTCACGGATACAATCGAGCCGGCCACGTCCTTCAGGGGCGCCAGGAGAGGCTCAGCCTCGGTCAAAGCTGTGGCGGCAGAAGTTCTAGCGGCCAGGAAAGGATTTACAGATAGGTATTCCTTTAACATTTCTTTCCCCGTAAGGAAATCTACCAGTTTACCGGATTCTTTTGACACTTTCGAATCCTTTCCTAACAGTAACAGGTGCGCTTCCAGAGTGCTTTTCCCTGCCGAACGTGCAGTACCGAGAGGACCACTCGTCCCTACCGAGGGGATGATTCCCGGATTGATCGCCTTTACTCCATTCAGTCCCCAGAGCTGATCCAGATACATCCCCAACCTGCCAATGGCAAACAGGTTCCGTAAGTCTTTCAGTTTCGCCCCTTCGGGATTCAATTTTTCCTTGAACAATAAGGACAGAAACTCCATCGCTTCACGGTTTGCATCCGTATCCGCCTGCACAGTGCCTGCAGTATCCCAGATTCCACCCCCAAAACTGAACAATACTGACAACAGACAGGCTCCGCTCACCGGCACATTGCCTGTGGTGATTCCCAATCCATACACATTATTCCCATCCTTGTCCTTCAGTTGAGCAATCTTACGGGCATAGTCGAGAGCTTCCGCATAATTCCTGGGAGGCTTCGCGGGATCCAATCCTGCTTGTTTGAATAACTCTTTATTGTAGTACAGAATGAACGGACTATAGATCCACACTGCTCCCCAGACTTTGCCGTCCATTGATAGATCTTCCTTCAGCGCGGGTTGCACCTCCCGCATATACTCCGGTGCAATCGATGGATCCAACGGGGCAGTGTATCCAGAACTGATCATGCCTGCCAACCATCCCCGTTCAGCCTGTATCAGATCTGGAATCTGTTTTGCCGCACCCATCACGAGGACCTGCTGCTTGATCTGGGTGTACGGATAGCTGATCCATTCTATTCTGATGTTTGGATTCGCAGCTTCGAATCTCGATTTAAATCCCTCAAAATATCCCTGTGTCCCTTTTTCCTGTACACCCCATGTGGCAAACTTGATTGTTTTTGGTGTTTCTGCCGGCTTCGATTCCTTTGTTCCCCCCGAAAAAAGGGAAACAGCTGTGGCAAACACAAGAACAACTGAAAGGATTGTTTTCATAGGAACCTCCTTGAAATATCGTGATAAGATATATCATCCTACGATATATCTGTTTTGTCAATTGAATTTATACAGTTGACTTCGAATCTTGCTCCAAACAAGCAGTCGATATACACTATTTAAACACAGCATGGAATCAAAGAGACAAAAATCGATCCCCTTTTCCCTCCTCATCAAACCTGCGGGAGCGGACTGTAACCTCCACTGCGCCTACTGCTTTTACCTGCAGAAAAGCAGGCTGTATCCAGATTCGAGGGTCCACCGGATGAGCGAAGCCGTACTGGAACGACTCATTGCCTCTTACATGGCAACAGAACAGCCTGTGTATGCCTTTGGCTGGCAGGGGGGTGAGCCTACGCTAATGGGGCTTGATTTTTTCCGTAAGGCAGTGCATTTCCAGATGCGGTATGGGCGACCCGGAGCATCGGTAAGTAACGGCCTCCAGACGAACGGGACTCTCCTAACGGATGCGATGGCAGCATTTTTCACCGAGTACAAGTTTCTACTCGGAGTGAGCCTCGACGGACCGCCTGTAATCCACGATCGATTCCGAGCCAGAATCGACGGGACAGGCTCCCATCGGGAGGTGATGCGGGGGATACGAGCCTTACGGAGGCAAAAAACGGAGTTCAACGCCCTGACCCTAGTCACCCAGGCAAACGTTCGTAATGGGAAGGAAGTCTACAAGTACTTGAAAGAGGAAGGGTTCTTTTTCCATCAGTATATCCCGTGCGTTGAATATGATGAATCGAGCAGGCCACTTCCCTGGACGATCAGCGGTGAGGAGTGGGGCCGATTTCTCCTTTCAATCTTCGAGGTATGGTATCCGGGAGATGCGCGCGCTATCTCGATCCGCCAGTTCGATTCGATGCTCGAAGTCCTCTTAGGAGGGAAAGCTTCCATGTGCACGATGGCCGATTCCTGCCGGCAGTACTTTGTAGTGGAACACAATGGGGATGTGTACCCCTGCGACTTTTTCGTGGATCCTGGTTGGAAGCTGGGGAATTTGATGGAGAATGCCGACTGGAACTGGTACGCGGAAGCTCCCCTCTATCACAGGTTCGCAGGCCGGAAAGGCGCCCTTTCCCAACTTTGCACCGACTGCCCGTACCTATCCTTATGCCAGGGAGACTGCCCCAAACACCGCTTCCATCTAGCCAGCGATTGCTCAACACAAACTTCTGCCAGCGCCCTGCACTTAAGAGGGGTTTTCGAATTCCCGTATGTTTCACACATCCTGCAGGATGCTTCCAAGCCTTCAAACGTTTCATCACTGGGGGGGGCGGATCTTGTGCCTCCCGGCATTTCCCACCCTTTGCATGATTCTTTCTTTCTCTTAGATACCCCCCAAGATCAGAGGGCAGAGTTGCCTGCCTCGGTTCTCTGCGAAGGATGGAAGCTATTCTACAGGGAAACCCTCCCTGAGTTTCAGAAACTTGCCAAGAAGCTGAAGACACGAGGTGATCCCACCTGATTGGCCTAATCTATCCTCATCAATCTGTTCCCCATGTCCCCAGCGGGTATGGTGCATTATTGTACGGGAGAAAGATACGCTGTCCGTATCAATCCACCCCCCTTATCCCGAGCTATACCTGCTCCCTCCTCAATAGGAGCAGGACCGTGATATAGTGCATCGCCTTGACTGGACATTCCCGATCCGGTAGCATGATTACTACTATATTTTGTCCAGGAGTGTTCATATGGAACTGAAGAAAGGATGCAAATACAACCTGGTAGTGCCTACCAGCATGGGAATCCGGCTTACCCCCACCGAAGGGCAGCCGATGCACTGCGCTAGGCTTCTCCACATGCAGGCCACCAGCGCGGAATCCAACGTGGCTAGCGTTTCCAGCTACCTAGGCATGAAGGTAAAAGTCCTCACCGCGTTCGTGAAAGGCAGTCCCATTGCCCGTTTCATCAAAGACGACCTTGCCAGTCGTCACATGGAGTTCGAGGGGAAAGAGGTGGATCAAGGAGGCCCCTGGGGGTATCGTCACCAGATCAACATGGCCGATACGGGAGCCGGAAACCGAGGACCGCGCGTACACAACGACCGCGCAGGTGAAGTGGGTCGTACCATCAGCGCGAAGGATTTCGACCTGGAGAAATTGTTCGCTCAGGATGGCGTGCAGATTGTTCATACTTCGGGTCTCTTCGCTGCTCTTTCCCCAGAAACAGGAAAGTGTTGTTTGGAGATCGCGCGGGCTGCGAAAAAGTATGGAACCCGAATTTCCTTCGATTTGAATTATCGGGCGTCTTTCTGGAAGGGTCGAGAGAAGGAACTCCGGGATATCTTCTCAGAAATCGCCAGTGTTGCGGACATTTTGGTTGGGAACGAAGAAGATTTCCAGCTCTGTTTAGGAGTAGAAGGCCCGGAACCGGGTGGTAAAGATGTTGCAGCAAAGATCGAGAGCTTCAAGGGAATGATCGGGGAAGTGAAGAAACGATTTCCCCATGCCTCTGTGTACGCCACGACCCTCCGACAGGTAATCAATGTGCACACCCACCTCTGGGGCGCGATTCTATCGGTAGGAAAGGATTGGTTCGTGGTAGAGCCACGGGAGATTTCCGTGGTTGACCGAATTGGAGGAGGAGACGGGTTCGTGGGAGGGCTTCTCTACGCGATCCTGAAAGGATGGGAACCGGAAAAATGGATCCAGTTCGGATGGGCCACCGGCGCACTGGCGGTGACGATGCTTACTGACTATGCGCAACCCGCGGATGAAGAAGAAGTATGGGCTATTTGGCAAGGAAATGCCCGGGTGAAACGATAGATTTATATGGACTAGAATTATTCTCTACAATATATTTTTTTTGTTGTGAATCATGAAGGAAGAGAATTACTAAAAGTACGCATTCAAGAAGTACTACGGAATAGACTTTCGGAAAGTGAACTTAGAAAAAAGTCTTCCCATGAGTTGCTGGAAGAACTGTTCGTGTATTACCAGGAGTTGGAGCTCCAGAATGAGGAGCTCCAACGCCTTCAGAGAGAACTGGAAGTACGGAACAAACAGTACGAAGATCTATACGAAAATGCTCCCATTGGGTACGCTACCTATACTTCCGAAGGTTAACTACTAACATGCAACCAACAATTTCGGCAATGGGTCGGTATCAAAGAAAAATTCGCTAGGAAGGTACGTATCCAAAGATTTCTTGCCCCAGAGAGTCAGGACACCTTCTATTTCCACATAAAACAGCTTATCGAAAAAGGTACCACCTATCCTTGCGTTCTTTACGTAAAGGCATCTGAATCTTTAGCCTTGCCCCTACGCGTGGTAAGCAACCTGTTTGAGGGTTCTTCTTCCTCCACGATTCGAAGCGCTTTTATCAATATTTCTGAGCAGACGGAAGCGGAACGTAAAGCTAAGGATCTGCTAGAACTACTGAAAGAAAAGAACTTCCAGCTGCAGGAATTCCAGACTCGTCTGGATACAGCTCTTACCATCGGGAAGATCTTCTGGTGGTCTTTAGAAGTTCCCACAGGGAGGTTACATGCTCACCCGAAAAAGGCCGAAAACCTGGGATTCTCCCCAGAACACTTCACCCACTACTCACATTTTACCAACCTCCTCCATCCGGAAGATGCAGATCCCGTGTTCCAAGAAATGCGCTTCCTGCTGAATGGCCAGAAACACAACTACTCCATAGAGTACAGGATCCGAGACATCAATGGGAAATACCGGTGGTATTACGATTTTGGGACCATCACAAAACGGGATGAACTCCAAAAGCCAACAGTAGTACAAGGCGTTACGATGGATATTACCCATCGGAAAGAAATAGAGTTGGAACTTCAGCAACAACTGGGGAATCTCCGAAGTATCATTGCATTACTCAAGCAGGAGTTTGTTTCCGAAGAAGAGCTACTTAACTTCACCATGAACGAAGCCTTAAAACTTTCTCAATGCGAACGAGGATGCCTTTATAGTTACATCATAGATCACGATACCCTTAGTTTACGTACGGTAGTCTGCCGCATGGAGGAATCCTTTCCATGTCCTTCCCCCACTCGAGAGATCTTAAATGACCTGATAAGCGGACAACAACCTTACATATTCAACGATAACCTGCTTTATATCCCTATTTTCTACCAGGCCAAGTTTGTAGGATTACTCATTCTGAAGAACCCTGACGCGTCTCACCTGGAAGGGGTTCTTCTTCAATTGAACATTATCCTACGTACCACTTGGGAACGCTTGGAAAAACACAGGGCCGATATTCTAAAAGAAACGTACTACCATGCCCTCAAAGACATACACCAACCCGTCGTGATCACGGACAAACAAGGAATCATTACGGATGTGAACGACGCGTTCCTTAGAATGTACGAGTACGAGAGGAACGAAGTCTTGGGACAAAACCCCCGAATCTTGAATCCGGGAAAAGACGTATACAAGAATCTGGGATACTCCGAGGAGCACTATAGAAAATTATTCCAAGAAATGTGGGCCAGCATCCTGGATCCTGCCCGGGGGCAGTGGCAAGGGATTCTGATAAACAAGAAAAAATCTGGAACCCTTGTGTGGGCACAGACGTACATTTCCGCTATCCGGGATTCTTCTGGGAAAATCCAGCATTTCATTGGGCTTCCCGTGGATATTTCCACTTTAAAAGAAAGCGAGTATCGATCGAAAATCGATCTATACCGTACGATCGCTCGATTATCAGAACTTCGGGACAACGAAACCGGAAACCACATGCGTCGGGTTGGGATCTACGCTCGACTCCTTGCCAAGGGCTTGGGGATGCCAGAAAAGTTCTGTGAAGAGATGGAACTCTTTGCTCCCATGCACGATATCGGGAAAGTCGGGATTAGCGATACGATCCTTCTGGTAAATCGCTCACTTACCCAGGAAGAGTACGAAGAAATCAAGAAACATACCTTATTGGGTTACACTATCGTCCGGGACAAAGAAGAACTACGAACCGCTGCCGATATCATCCTCTATCACCATGAACGATGGGATGGGAAGGGATATCCCTATGGTCTAAAGGGAGAAACCATTCCTCTTTCGGCTCGCATCACTGCGATCGCCGATGTGTATGATGCTCTTCGAAGTAAGCGCCCCTATAAGGAGGAGTGGTCGCATGAACAAGGATCACGGGAAATCATTAAGAATAGTGGACAAGCCTTTGATCCTAAGATTGTCCAAGTGTTCCTGCAACTTGCAAAACAGTTCGACGAAGTATATACCAAACTCAAAGATTGAGATTTAAACCCGGCTTGGGGCAGGAATGGAATGGATTTTTATTTCTCTACACGGTATATTACAGGCATGCAGACACAGAAACCGATTGTGATTTTTTTACTTCGTATCAGTTTGGGGGTATTCTTTTTGGTGCTAGGAATCCAGGGTCTTTCCATGCATACCTCCAAAACCGCCGAAATCCTTCGTTGGTTCGGAAGAAACGATACCCTCAATATTATAATCTCGGTGATTCAGATCCTTGCGGGAGCCGTGCTCTGTATCGGGGTTTTTCTACCCATCGGCAGCACGGTTTCTTGGCTTCTTTCCATCGGAATCCTCATCCTCTGGGGTATTTATATGGTTATGACCCTGTTCTTAAAAGATTTTCTAAGGCCCGATACCCTATCCTGGCTGTATAAAACATCTTGGAGCTTCATCATTTTAACCTCCTTGTGGTTGGTAAGCAGCCGGGAGTGATCTTCCGTTCAGTACCTATTTTCCATGGAAAGGAGCTCTGCATCGGCAGCAGTCGAGTTTGTCCCATCCCTTGAAACCTCTTGACGAACCTAGATTTTCGGCATAGCATGCATAATAGAGAAAATCCTATACTATAGGCGTTTTTTTCTCCAAAATATCGAGAATCCTCGTGGATATTCCCAAAGGAGTTCATTCATGCAGGTAAAAACTTTCAAGGGAGGAACACACCCGCCGGAGAAGAAAGAGCTCGCGAAGGATGTTCCTATCGAGTACCACCTCTCCCCCAAACAGGTAGTGATTCACTTGAACCAGCATACGGGAGCCCCGAACCAAGCTTTGGTAAAAGTGGGAGATACGGTAACACGGGGTCAAAAGATTGCATCGAGTGACGGAAAACTGATGATTCCTCACCATGCATCCATCTGTGGCGTAGTGAAAAAGATCGAACCTCGTCCGCAGGCGAACCTTCAGGATGGCGTGGCTATTGTAATCGAGGCGGACGGTCGTACCGAAGAAGCCTTCTTCCCGCCATTGGATCCCTTTGCCTGTACCAAGGCAGAGGCCATCGAACGGATCAAGGAAGCTGGAATCGTCGGTATGGGGGGTGCCGGGTTCCCTACCTGGATGAAGCTTTCCCCTCCTCCTACGAAGCCCATTGATGTGGTGATTGCCAATGGAGCCGAATGTGAGCCCTACCTTACCATAGACTACCGAACTTTGAAGGAAAATGCATCTGCTGTTGTCTACGGTTTAGGCGTTTGCCTGCAGATACTAGGCGTGAAGAGAGGCATCATCGCCATCGAGGACAACAAGATCGACCTCCTCCCCGCACTAGAAAAAGCAGTAGTCGATTTTTCAAACGGGCCAGGCTCGGGAAAAGAGTTCGACATCCAGGTGAGTGTCCTAAAGACCAAGTATCCCCAGGGTGGGGAAAAGATGCTCATCACCGCCCTTACCGGAAGGGAAGTCCCGTCCGGTGGCCTTCCGATGGACGTGGGCACAGTGGTGCAAAACGTGGGCACCCTCAAAGCGATTGCTGAAGCCTTCCTCCAGGGTAAACCCTTGATCGACAGGGGATTCACGGCCACGGGAAGCGCCTGTAAGACTCCCAAGAATCTGGTAGTTCCCATCGGCACCGTTTTGTCCGACCTGATTCCCAACGTGATTCAGATAGAGGATGATCTCCGTCGGGTGATCTTCGGAGGTCCCATGATGGGGGTCAGCGTGCCCACCCTGGATACTCCCATCCAGAAGAATACTTCCGGTGTGGTGTTCATGGATAGCAAAGAAGCCCTCGTGTATGAGGAAGGAAATTGCATCCGCTGCGGCCGTTGCATACAAGCCTGTAGCTGCAGACTTTCTCCCGCTCTCCTCAACGAAGCAATTTTAGCCAACGACTGGGAGTTGGCAGACAAACTAGGGCTTTTGGACTGTATCGAATGCGGCACTTGCTCCTATGTGTGTCCCGCTCACGTGTACTTGGTGCAACGGTTCCGGGTAGGAAAACTCACCCTAAGGGCGGTGAAAGCAGCGAAAACCAAGAAGGGAGGAAACTAATGGCTGAAAAACCTCGTTTACTACTTTCCTCTAGTCCCAGTATCTACAGTGGGATGAACGTGCAACGTCTGATGCTCTACGTGATCATCGCCCTCCTTCCCACTAGTTTCTATGGAGTGTACTTGTATGGGTTACCTGCTCTTATCACCCTATTGGTGTCTGTAGGATCCTGCGTGTTCTTCGAAGTGACATTTCGAAAACTGACCAAGGCGAAGCAAAATTACAAGGATCTTTCTGCCATTGTCACGGGAATCCTATTGGCTCTTGTGCTCCCCCCCTCCATTCCCTGGTGGATGACCGTATTGGGAGCCTTGGCTGCCATTGTGGTAGCAAAAGAGTTCTTTGGCGGCCTTGGGTACAATCCCTTTAACCCTGCCCTCGTCGGCCGGGCAATCCTCCTGATGAGCTTTCCGGCAGCCCTTACCACCTGGCACAAACCCTTTCAGGCCATTGCCGATGCTACTACTACCGCTACTCCCCTCAACATCCTGAAGCTGGGAGGGACTTTGGGCGATGTGGCGCAGAGTTTAGGCGTCAGCCAACCTGCGGATGTTTACCTTACTTTATTTCTCGGTAACCGCGCGGGATGCATCGGTGAAAGTTCAATCCTTCTCATTCTATTAGGGGGTATCTTCCTCCTCGCTACAGGAACCATCAAGATTCTAACCCCATTGAGCATGATTCTTACCGCTTTTCTCTTTTCCCTCGTCCTGGGCATGGATCCTCTGTTCCAGATCCTTTCGGGAGGACTGGTGTTCGGAGCCGTGTTCATGGCAACCGACTACGTTTCCAGCCCCCTCACGCCCAAAGGAAAAATTCTCTTCGGAATTGGCGCGGGGATCATCACTATGCTGATCCGTAAGTTCGGTGGATTCCCCGAGGGCACCAGTTACGGGATTCTTATCATGAACGCTTTTACCCCCTATCTTAACACCCTGGTCACGAAAAAATACGGGTACATCAGCGGGAGGAACAACTCATGATTAAAAGCATGTTCAGACTAGGGATCATTCTATCCCTCTTCGCTTCCGGAGCCTGCGTAGCCTTAGCGGTGGTGTACAACATTACGGGCCCCGTCATCAAAACCCAAGAAGAACGGGCATTAAACGCAGCCCTGAAAGATATTTTCCCCGAATCGGATGGCTTTTCTAATATCACTAAGGAACTCTCCTCTTCCGATCCCAAGATACAGATCCTAAACGCCTATGCCATGACCAAAGGCGGATCTTTGCTTGGGGTAGCCGTTAAAGCGTCGGGACCGAGCTACTCCGCCAACGCTGTATTGCTGAGCGGTATAAATGTAAATGGAACCATCAAACAGGTGCGGGTACTACAAATTTCCGACACCCCCGGGCTAGGCGCTAATGCTGCCAATCCAGGCTACTACGTGGACAAGGCCAAGAAAATCACCTTTACCGGTCAGTTCGAAGGGAAAAAGATTACCGATCCCTTTAAGGTAAAGGAGGATGTTCAAGCCATCACCGCATCCACTATTACGAGCCGATCCCTCACCGCTATCGTAAAAGTCTCCGCAGATGCAGCCTCCACATACATCTCCCAGAAAGGAGGAGCCAAATGAAACGATCAACCGCAGTATTTCTCCAAGGACTCGTAATCGAAAACCCCCTGGCTATCATCATGATCGGTCTATGCTCGGCTCTGGCAGTGACCACCTCGGTAGCCAACGGTATCGGGATGAGTCTGGCTATGACTTTCGTCATCGTAGCTTCGGAGTGCATCATCTCAGCTTTCCGGAAACTGATTCCTGAATCGGTGCGAATTCCCATCTTCATCATCATCATTGCAGCCTTTACCACCATGGTAGACCTGGTGATGAAAGCGTACTTTCCAGACCTCTCCAAGGCCATGGGAGTGTTTATCCCTCTAATCGTGGTGAACTGTATCATCATGGGTAGAGTGGAAGCCTTCGCTTCGAAGGAACCTGTCCCTCACGCGATCCTGGACGCTCTGGGAATGGGTTTAGGATACACTTGGGTGTTAGTGGGTATGTCGGTAGTTCGGGAACTCCTAGGAAATGGAACGATCCTTGGGATTCAAGTATTGCCGGAAACGTACCAGCCGATCCTCTTCTTCGTTCTTCCTCCCGGAGGATTCCTAGTGTTCGCCCTGTTTATCTCCCTCAACCTTTTCTTAAAGAAGAAATGGCTCGAAAGCCCCCTAGGGTGTCCGGATCCAGAAGGAGGTAAGTAACCATGCCCGTAGCATTGAAAATTTTTATAGCCGCAGTCTTGATCAACAACATCATCCTGATGCGCTTCATCGGGCTCTGCCCCTACATTGGGATGTCTACCGATGTGAAGCAGTCCATTGGGATGGGATTCGCCGTAACCTTCGTAATGGTACTGGCAAGTACCGCCACCTGGACTCTGTATAACCTGGTGCTCTATCCTTTAGGGTTGGAGTTCCTCCAGATCCTCGTGTTCATCCTTATCATCGCATCCCTCGTACAGTTGGTGGAGTTCTACCTGAAAAAAGCCGCCCCAGCCCTGTACATGTCCATGGGAATCTACCTTCCCCTTATCACCACAAACTGCGCTATTCTGGCGGTTACTTTCGATAACATAACCTATGGACATTCATTCTTTGAATCCATCGTGTATAGCGTGGGAGTGGCTCTGGGTTTCATGTTAGCCATGATCATCCTGGCAGGACTTCGAACCCGGGTTCGCACTTCGGCCATTCCCGCATTCCTAAGGGGAAACCCCATTCTCTTCGTGCTGTCCAGCCTGGTGGCAGTGTCCTTCATGGGATTTGCCGGACTCATTAAGTGAGGTAGTGTCATGACGATTATTTTAATAACGTTGGCTGTTTCCTTTCTCATCGCCTTTTCTCTTGGGATTGGTCTGGGATACTTCCGAGAAAAGTTCAAAGTGGTGAAAGATCCAAAAATTGAACGGATCCGCGCCGCCCTACCGGGAGCTAACTGCGGGGCTTGCGGGTTCCCTGGTTGTGACGCGTATGCCGAAGCGGTCGGGTGTGAAGAAACCACGCCGGATCGCTGCACCGTGGGAGGCACAGAAACCGCTAAATCCTTGGCAGAGATTTTGGGGATCTCCATCGAAGCGGAAGATAAGGTAGCGGTCCTTATGTGTCAGGGCACAAAGGAGCGGGCTCCCGAGAAGGGCGAGTACGTTGGAATCAAGACCTGCGCCGCTGCCAAACTCTCTGCGGGTGGCACAAAGCTTTGTGCGTGGGGGTGTTTTGGCTTCGGGGATTGCGAACGCTCCTGTCCCTTCGACGCGATACACGTGTGGGAGGACGGCATTCCCCACGTGGACTACGATAAGTGCACGGGGTGCGGAAAATGTGTCATCGCCTGTCCCCAGAAGATCCTTACCCTTGTTCCTCGCAACCGAAAAGGTTCGGTTCCCCTCTGTTCCAACCGCAATCCCATCAAAGCAATGGTACGAAAGACCTGTTCCGTGGGATGTTTCAAGTGTGAGCTCTGCGTGCGTTCCTGTCCCGAACAAGCTATCCGCATGGAAAACGGTCTTCCGGTGGTTGACTACGCAAAATGCAAGTCCCACGCCGTGTGTGTGGCCAAATGCCCGAGTCATGTGTTCAAACTGTTGGAGAAGGGGGTGTTCGTTCCAGACGAGGGCGCGAAGGAAGAGGATAAGTCGAAACAAAAAGAACCTGTCGCGGCCGCTTCTGGAAGTGGATCTTAACTTCGCTTTGGTAGACCCCTTACTAGACTCCGCAGGTTAGTCAGTTGTTCTTGGACAGTTACCGCTAAAGAAAGAGCCTATCGACTTCCCGATAGGCTCTTTTCATGTTGCAAGATGTTTAAAGTCACTCTACTTATAGGGCAAAGCAGCCTCTCAAGCTTTCCCGATCATTTTTTCCGGGAGCCAGGTGATGATTTCCGGAAAGATCGTAAGGAGCACCAAGCTAATCATCACCATGATTACGAACGGGATGACTCCCTTGATGATGTCTCCCATGGTGATGCCCAGTTCCTTCGGTGCCGCTCCTTTCAACACAAAGATCGACATGGCCATCGGCGGAGTCATGAAGGCCATCTGAAGGTTCACGCAAACCATTAGCCCCGCCCATAGAGGGTTGAATCCCAATTTTTCGAAAATCGGAGAGAATATGGGAACGATAATGAACACGATTCCGATCCATTCGATGAACATCCCTAGCAGGAACACGATAAACATGATGACGAAGAAGGTTGCCCATTTCCCACCCGGGATGGATAGGATCGAATTTGTCACCACATCGCCACACCCGGCGTTCATGAAGATCCCTACAAAGGCGTAGGAAAGTGCTGCGATCATCACGACGAACGCGCTGACCCGTAGCGTTTCGATACAGGCCTGCTTGATGAGGGACCAACTAAATTTCCTATACAGGATTGCCAGGATCACCGATGCCAGACTCCCTAGTGCGGCAGCTTCCGTAGGAGGAGCAATACCCGCGAAGATCGTACCCAACACCGCGAGGATTAACACCGCGGGAGGCAGAAGAGACTTGAAAAGCCGTAATATTTTTGCGATAGAAAAAGGTGTCATTTCCGCCTTTGAGATTGGGGGACCGAGTTTAGGGTTCAGAAAGCAGCGAATGGCAATGTAGAGAATATAGAGAGTGGAAAGAAGGAGTCCTGGGAAGAAGGCGCCCATGAACATCTGGCCGATGGACAACCCAGCTTGAGGACCATACACCACCAACATGATACTTGGAGGGATCAATATTCCCAGGGTACCGGAAGCCACAATCGTACCTGATGCGAGAGACTTGTCATACCCGCGATTCACCATCGGCGCTAAAGCCATCAGACTGAGAATCGTTACCGAAGCGGCAATCACCCCCAAGCAAGTAGCCAGAATGGTACCAAAAATAACCGTTACGATCGCTAATCCTCCTCGGACGGTTCCCAGAGCATCATAGAGGTTATCGTACAGTTCTTTCGTAACCCCTGAATGTTGCAGGATTACCCCCATGAAAGTAAACAAGGGAACTGCGAGGTAAGGGTAATTGAGGGAAAGATCGAAGAACCGACTGTACAGAATATGGAACGTGGTAGTTGGCCCTAACGCTAAAGTTCCTACAAGGAACGCAACGCTTCCAATGATGAAGGCAATGGGGAACCCCGTCATTACCAAGAAAAACACCCCTCCTAACATGAGGAAGGTAATCAGTTCTGGACTCAGATCAATCAAGGTGTTCTCCTTTTACTACGAAATATAGATCCCTAACGAACTTCGATACTCCCTGTAATACCAAGAACAGTAAACCGATGGCAAAGATAGCGCGATAGGGGAAGGCGGGAGGGTACCAAAAACTGGTAAACATTACTTCTTTTAATTTTATAGCCCGGATACTCCAACTGATCCCGTAGTACAACATGACTCCCATGAGGGGAAAGAAGAATAGTAGGGTAGAAATCACGTTGAGAAGAGCTTTGTACTTAGGTGCTAACTGATTGTATACCAGGTCCACTCTAGTATGGGCTTCGTGAAGAAAATCGTAGGAGGCTCCTAGCAGATACATCGTGCCCCCCAACATGCAAAGCATATCATACCCCCACACGGTGGGGGCATTGAAGAAGTGCCGGGCAATGGTATCGTAGGAGCCTACCAGTACGAGGAGTAAGGCGCACCATTTCCCAACCCTACCAGATTGTTCGCTGATCGTGTCGATCGTTTTTATGATCTTTTTTACCGTATCCACGCGCGTCCTCCTCGTGTACGGAATTATTTCATAGTTGCGTAGGCTTTGCCGAACGCCTGCATGGAGTTAAAAATCTCCTCGAAGATACCCTTCTCCTTTGCAGACTTTTCTTTGTAGAATTTTTCCGCGGCAGCAGCAACGGCATCCTCAACTTCTTTGGGTAGCTTGTACACTTCACAACCCGCTTTCTTGAATTCGTCCAAGGCTTTGATAGATTCAGCAACCAGATACTCATGCTCCGCGGTTGCCCATTTGTCCAGGGTATTCTTCACGATCAGCTTTAGGTCTTCTGGCAGTTTGTTATACGCTTCCTTGTTCACGTAGAAAACCTGTGGATCGCTCGGCGCCCGGACGGGAGAAAGGATCACATACTTTGCCACTTCGTTGAATTTCATTTTCCAGTTGGAAGCGAGGGTCGAGTATTCAAACGCGTCGATCACGCCTCTCTGCATCGCTTCGTACAATTCGCCTCCCGGTAGGATTACTACAGAGGCTCCCAACGCTTTCATCACTTCTCCCCCATCTCCCATGGCGCGTACTCGAAGGCCCTTCAAATCGGAAACCTTCGTGATCTTTACCTTGGAATGGAGGAATACTTCTTCCGGTAGGGGGCTGAGCCAGCCAGGCATGGTCATGGCATTGTACTTTTCTCCCATCATTTTGTTCATCAGATCGGCTCCTCCCGCGTAGTTGAACCAGGCTCGTAGAGCTTCTCCTGCCAAAGCGCCAGGTCTAGAGCTGATCAATCCTGCGGCTGGCCATTTATCCAAGCTGTACATGGGACAGGTGTAAGCCATTTGAAGCACATTGTCGTGCACCGCGTCGAGTTCCTTATAGGCGGGGACCACCGAGCCTCCCACGAACGCTTTCACTTCCAACCTTCCCCCGGAAGCAATGGTGATGTCCTTGCAGGCATAATCATGAAAGATCTGGGAAGGGTCACTCGCGGGTCCATGGCCGGAAGATTTCCACACGATCTTCTCTACCTTGGCTTCCGCCGCTTTTTCTGCGGTCTTACCGCCGCACCCTAACAGACTCCCCACTAGGAGAGCTACCACCAAGAATGGAACCATCCATCTGGTTTTCATTGTTGAACCTCCTCTTGGATTCATGAACTTAAACCTCTGCGACGCAGAGGGGTTATCCCTCGTTTCATTCTAACCACAGCATTGATCCCGTATGGTTGGCAAAAGATCCCTTAATCCTACTTTCAATCTGCTTCGAGGCTTTCTCGCCCGTACAATGGGAGACTCCTACAAGGTCTGCTACTCCTTCGGTAAAATAATGAAGGGATCGATCCATGCTAGCATCCGACGCTTCCACCATATGGGTTCCTCCCAGTACCGCGTAGATCTTTTTAGAAAACCTCTTCCCAATAGTGGAAAGGATGTTCTTCACACCCGGATGGGAGCATCCCAACAGCACCACAAGACCTTTCGGGGTGTCTAGCACAAGAGTGATTTCATCCCCGAACGTGTCCTGTTCGAACTGCCCGTTTCGTAATACCCAGAACCTCGGATTGATCGTTTCATCCGGAAAAAGTCGTTCGAATCGGGTTACCGCATACACTCCAGGAAGGACCTCCTGCATTTCTTTGTCGATCTCCCGATACTGTACCCCCTCCTTTTGAAGAAAGGTAGCGTCGAAATCGTTACCTACGTATTCGTAAGCGGTTCCGTCTTTCGCGTACTTTTCGTGGAAGAATCCTTTTCCAATCCAAATAGGTGGTCTTATCCCTTCTTCCAGAAGTGTGCGAACCCCTCCGGAATGATCGTAGTGCCCATGGCTTAGACAGAGAGCATCGATCTTTTTCAAATCGATCTTGAGTTTCTTCGCATTCTCTAAAAACGCATGGGACTGCCCTGTATCGAACAGAAGGCATTTGCCATTGAGTTCTGCATAAAAGGACAAACCATGTTCGGATCGTAATCCTTTATGCACTCCCCCTGTGTTTTCCACTAGGGTAACAATTCGAATAGCTGTTTTTCCCATATTCAACTCTCCATTGACGCCTGTATATCCTGTAGGGCCTTGGTAAGATGGTCTCTCATCGCTTGCTCAGCTCCCTGACCGTCTCGCCTTAAGATTGCTTCCACGACTCTGCGATGTTCCTCTACCGTACTCTGAATCCTTCCCGGTATATGGAGACTGGAGATCCAACCTTCGAACAGAACCGTGGTCATCGTCTTCATCAGAACGGACAATGTGCGGTTCTTTGTTGCCCGAGCAATCACCGCGTGAAACTGTTCATCCAGTTTGATCATCTGCTCTACCGTTGCGGTGGAAGCCTTTGCGCAGTACTCTTCACAGAGATTCTTTAACATGGAAAGATCCTGTTCGGTTCCCCGTAGGGCTGCGTAGAACGCGGCCTTAGGATCAATCAGAAGTCGAACTTCAAAATGTTCGAGAATGTCTTTCTTGTTGTTTTTGAGCCATTCTTTGAAGGCCTCGAACTTATGCAAAGATTGCCGGGCAATAAAGATCCCTTTACCATGTTGCACCGTTACCCAACCGGTAGCCTCTAGGATACGAACCGCTTCCCGGATAGACGAACGGCTTACCTTGAGTCGTTCGATCAATTGATGCTCCGAATAGAACTTGTCTCCGGGCTTGAATCCTTCTTCCTGAATCAGAGTCTTGAGAACCTCGGATACCCGCTCGGAAAGTCGCTCTGTCTTCAACGACTCGATCACAACCTTTTGCTCCGACGCTTTTCTTCTTGACAATGGAGACACCATGTTTCGCACAACTTATCAGACATCTTCTAAGAAGATTATAGGAGAAGAAATGAAAATCTGTCAAGGGAAAAAGCGACCGGAGCGCTACTCTGCGTTGTGAATCATCCTTGATGCAGAGCATGGAGAAGGTTGGGCATAAACTTGTAGGGAACAGGGCCCCCATTGATCTGGTCCACAGTTCCCGCTAGGTATAGATCGTACACAGGACAGTAGAAAAGCCAGCTGCCCGTGGAACCCGTATGCCCGATAACCGGAGGGATCTTCCCAAAGGGGGTTAACCATCGAGGCAATTCAAACCGCATGATCCCCCATCCGTATTGAATGGGGTACCCGGGTAACCGCAAGTCCGCAGCACGGGTAGGGAAGCTAAATCGGTTCCAGTGTTCGGTCATTCGGTAAAAGGTATCCGGACAATGAAAGATAGCGCCTTTCACTAGCGCTTTCATGAACGTAACCTGATCCAAAGGGGTGCTATATAAATCACGGGTTGCGGCTAAAACGTTTTTCTTCAGGAAAGGTTCATTCCCTGCCCAAAGGACAGTGGTACGGATTGCATCATTTCTTACCTCCTCTGCTTCCTTCGTTACTCGGGGGAAGAAAGTGTTCTTAAGGCCAACGGGACGAAAAATCTTTTCCTCGAACACTGTATCGATCGATCGTTTCTGAATCCGCTCGATAAGGGCGATCAATAATTGATAATTCGTATCCGAGTATCGGATGCGAACCTGTCCCTTTTCAAGGGGTTGGGGAGGGAACAGGGGGACGAGTCTCTCCCGTACATGGTTCAATAGATCATCAAAAGAGAAATATCGATCCGCTTCTTCTAGAAGAGTTTCCAAAAAGCTCTTACCCCCTCTAGGCCGGTCCTCAAGCCAATCGGGCAGTCCCGACGAGTGGGAAAGAAGGTGCTTAGAAGTGAGTTGGGCGGTGTACTCGTTTCCCTTCAAAACATGGAGTCCTTGAAGATATCCAGAAGGAAAGTACTCCACTATTGGAATATCTAAATCGATTAACTTCTCTTCCGAAAGTTTCAACACGGTGGTGGCGATGAACAGTTTGGTAACGCTGGCGATGAAATACGCCTCCGAAATAGAGGCACTTTCGGATAAAGATTCCCCTATCGCTAGGGTCTGTCGAATAGTTCCATCTCCCGTCTCCATTCCAAGTATGGCATGATGGATGTCCTTCCGAGATGTGAGTTTCTGCAAAAGGGTACGCGCTGTCTGAAAAAGGATCTTTTCCGAGATGAGCTTGGGGACCGGTTTATATTGTTTCATACGCTAAATGTATCGCATACTTCTTTCTATTGCCTACCCTCCATTTTTTCTGCATACTGAAGTATCCTAATCTTAGAGGAGTACAGAATGATACGCCTAGTAGTGACCATGATCATCAAGGAAGGAAAGATGGATGAGTTTCTTCTGGAATGTAAAAAGATCCGGCCGAAGGTCCTGGCCGAGAAAGGATGTATAGCCTACGACTATCATCGGGAAATCCAGTCTTCCTTAGGTTCCCAGGAACCTCTACATAAAAACCGCATCACCCTCCTGGAAGCCTGGGAATCCCTCGATGCGTTGAAAGAGCATTCGGCAGCCCCCCACATGAAGGAGTTCCTTGCCAAGGTAAAGGACATGCGAGAAAGCGTAACCGCACGGGTTCTGGAACCTCTGTTTTGATCCTTACGGCTAGCTCGAGTTTCTGGAACAATTTTTTGCAATTGACTCTTGGGCCTGTTTTCCCTACCTTCTAATCCATGATGGACGGGATTCGTGAAGGGGCAGAAGAACTAATCCAGAACATCCAGAAGGTCATCTCAGTCGATCGACGGAAACTGGAATACATCCTCGCAGCAAAGGTAGCGGGGGGTCATGTAATCCTCGCAGACTTTCACGGTGTGGGGAAGACTTCTCTGGCCCGTGCCCTGGCAGGATCCATCCGCTGGCATTCGGAAGACCTGTATACGGAAGGGGTCAAGCTGGAAAAGTTCAGCCGCATACAGTGCACGGTGGATCTCCTGCCACAGGACATTTTGGGCTATAACCGGTTCACGGGAAGCGGGTTGGAGATGATCTTCAACAAAGGGCCTATCTTTGCCCATTTCGTCCTTTGTGATGAGATCAACCTCCTAACTCCTAAAACCCAGGGAAGCTTCCTCCAGGTGATGGAAGAGCAGAGCGTCACCATCGAAGGGAAGACCTATCCATTACCCGATCCCTTCTTCATCATAGCCACCATGAATCTTAAGGGCGTTCACCTGTTTCCCTTGCCCGCTCCCCAACTAGACCGGTTCATGATCCGGCTTTCCCTCGGGTACCCGTCTATGGAGGAAGAGGAAAAGATCATTCGTCGCCATGGCCGCCTTGACGGATGGGCAGATTTCGGTCCGGTAATCGATTCCCTCGAACTGATCCGCTGGAAGAAACTGGTGGATGAAGTGGAACTTCACCCGGAGGTTCTGTCCTACCTCGTAGCGTTGATCCGACAAACCCGCAACCACCCGGACTTGGAAATGGGGGCTAGCCCACGAGCAGGGGTAAAAATCAGTCGCCTGGTACGGGCATTGGCCTTGATTCGGGGTCTTGATTACGTTCCTATAGACTATGTGAAGGAAACCTTCCTTCCTGCCATGGCCCATCGGATTACCACCCGGGATCCCGCCCTATTACCGGAAACGGTATTGGAGAAAATTCTACAGTATGTACCCGTGGAACAAAGCAGACGTAACCGCTAACCTCGCGTCCATCCAAGTCCGTTTTGCCAAGGCACGATCTTTCCTGCAATCCTTACGTTTTCGGGTCCCCTTAACCTTACAGGGAACGCTGACCCTTAGTCTCTCCCTGTATCTTATAATCCATGGTCTTTCGAACCGAAACGCGTATGAGATTCTACTAGGCGCTATCCTTGGCCTCCTTTTAGGAATCCTTTTAGGTACAGGGTACGTGGTTCGAAGAGCATCCAACACTCTTGCCCCCACCTGGCAGATCCCGACGCCGGTATGCGCTACAGAGGGGTCAACTAAAAATCTAACACCTGACTCTTCGGGGGTTCCCCAGGGGAACCTTCATCGAATCACTGGAATCCCAAAAGCTCCCCTTTTCTTTCGGATTCATTTCGAAGTTCGGGGGAAACTCACCATGGGGAATCAGGGAATATTTTACTATTCTGTCGATTGGTCTACCCAATCGAAAACGGGCTGGAGGAAAATACATACTAGCACAAACAACCCACAAGGGAACTCGACTACAGAAATCACCGGGATCCTCTCCTTTCCTATGGGAGGCCAATTCCAAGGAATGGGGTATCGAACTCTTCGGGACATCTTCGGGATGGTACAGTTCCGCCTTCCCCCTGTTCTACACAGGACCTTTGCTGTTTTCCCTACTCCTTCTAAGAAACAAGTCCAACTGAGGTTAGATCCATCGTTAGGGGTAGAAGAAAAACGGACCCTTCGCAGCGCGGATGAAGAACGGTACTTCATGCGCGAATACGCCCCGGGCGACCGGTTTCGAGACATCAATTGGAAAACCTCTAGCCGCTTGGCTTTCCTCGTTACCCGGATTGCTCCTCAGGCACAAGAAAAGACCCGTATCCTCCCTGTGGCGTTTCGTTGTTTCGGTCCGGAAAGGCCAGACCTTTTAGCTCTCTGTGCCCTCGATCGGTGCAAGGCTTGGCTCTTCCAGTTTCTATGGACTGTGAGAAGGGAACATCCCGAGTTCATTCTACGGGTCACGACTCCTCTTTTTGAAGAAGAACTCACTACCGACCAGGAAATGGAACAGTTCTGCGAGGAGATCGCAGGGTATACGTACCGGTCGTTGGCTGAAGAGGAAAAATTTGCCTTCCTCGCAACAACTCCGGAGGAAGTGTTCGTGTTTTCCACCTCCTACGACGGGGGGCTTAACCGGTTTGTAGGAGCCCGTTTCGATCATCCCACGCATTTCTATGTCACAAGTCCTCTGCGTCGCTTCACCAATCGTAACTATGTAGGAAAAAGAGAGTTGTCTGCCTCTTTACAACCACCTGCATCTTTTAGTGTAAGAGGATGTGTACGGGAAGGAGGTATCCTTTACCCCCATCTACTCCTTCCCACCCCTATTCCCTCAAGTTCCCCTTCTAGACCCTTGCGAGGCACCCTAGAAATCGAATACGTAGAGGTTAGCCTATGAGAATCCTCTTCGGATCCAGGCTTTTCCTGTACCTGTTGGCCGTTTCCCTTCCCCTCTTGCATCCAGCGATTGTCGTGTCCTACGATCTACCTTCTTCGGTACTGTGGTTCATCCTCGTTCCTTGGGAACTTTTCCTTTCCTTCTTTGCCTCTACCTCTCGGATCAAACCCAGGCTTCACTTGGTTCTCTTTGTTCTCCCTCTAGCTATTCTCCCACCCCTTTTCGCGGGATGGAGCACCCAAACCATTGGGATGATCCTCGTAGGAGTAGGGGCCTATGGTATAACCACCCTCCTATTTCGATATCCGAACTGGGGGCGAAGAGTCGCTTTTCTGGAACAATTCGGGCTAGCGGTAGTTTATATTAAGCTCTTGAACTTTTTCCGCGCTTCAGAAGAAGTCCTTAGAAGCCCAAAAGTGCAGGGTATTCTTTCGCCCCAGGTTCTGATGGGGGTATTTTTAGGCGCCTTTCTCCTGCATGGAGTGATCCTGTATATCACCCTCTATCGAGAAAGGGGAACTCAAGCCAAAGTAGAGGGAGGACTCCTGTTGGGAGGGTGTCTGGTACTGACAATAGTGCTCTCACTCCTTCCTCCAGATTATGTGAAGAATACGATCGTAACGAACCTTTTACAGCATGAGGTGAATCCACCACCGGAACCTTTAGACTTAGAGGGGAATGGGTTCCCCAATGGGAATCTTCAATCCCGAAGGGACCTGCCCAATCGAGGATTACGACTACCCGGTACAAGGGATGGCGCAGGGAGGAGAAATCGGCTGGAAGGGATTCCTCAGGACCAGTGGCCTGGTACCCAGGGCAGGGGTAAACAGGGACAGGAGGGGAAACAGTACGCGGTGATGGTTGTAGCCAGTAGCCATGATCCCCTCTACATGGCCAACGAGTATCGGGGTCGCCTCCATCCAGTGACGGGGTTCATTCCTATGGAAGGGGAAGCTTTGAACGAATTGAGTCACCTCCGGCTCTTGGAAACCTGGAAGGATGGCGAACCCAATTTCGACCTCAAACGGGAAGAGATTCCGTTCTTTGCCCTATCCACGGAGGGGCTTCGCTATCTTCCCTACAAACCCTACCGAATCGAGCCTACCGTGTTTCAAAGACAGTACCGCCCTTTCCTGTTCCAGTACCGGGGCACATCCCGGATCTCTAGTTCCACCCCAGAGGACTGGAAGACCTTACCTGACCTGAGTCCAGAGGAACGTGTCACGTTTGAACCTTACCTGGAAGTTCCACTGGCGAAAAACGATCTCAGGATCTTTTCCCTCCACCTTTCCAACAATCTTAAGGGTACAGAAGGATACTTCCAGCGGATTCTCGCTATCCTGAAAGGGTTTTCCACCTTCCAGTATTCCCTGGGATACACGGAGGATACCTCCATTGAAGCCCTGGTAGACTTCCTTTCAGTTAGCCGAGAGGGGGATTGCACGGAGTTTTCCAACACCGCAGCCCTTCTAGCTCGCATGGCTGGAATCCCTAGCCGGGTAGTCACC
>Ga0067045_1002544_pt1 | contig 81694 bp, 74 predicted proteins | sample TerdegcTABiofilm_FD_59184 | JGI IMG/M metagenome (GOLD analysis project Ga0067045, IMG submission 59184) | Combined Assembly of (Gp0054472, Gp0054536) Wastewater bioreactor microbial communities from Singapore -Terephthalate degrading... | reverse complement strand
AAATCGGTTTCCGGTTTCCAGTTTCCGGTTTCCAGTTTCCCGAAGAGCTTCTCTTCTAGGCTCTCTTCTAAACTCTCTCTTAGGCTCTCTTTTTAGGCTTTCTTTTAGTGGGGCGGGCCTCCGTGCCCGCCCAAGTCAGCCACAGGCCACAACCTTGATTTTCATGGTTCCCGGATGACTTTTGTAACTAATGGTAATCAGTATTTTTTCCGTAGCAGAGAGCAGTTGCCAAATGATTCCTTCAGTGGGCCCGGCTTCCTCGCCGGCCCCTACCGGTAAGACCTGTTCAAACCCAGGGCCTGGCAGACGGTTTCATGGACCATCGGTCGGAAGGCCTTGATGGTTTCATTCTCGCGCCCTAAATGGACCCGGTTTGTCAGCAATACTACTATGACGTCCTGGGCCAGGTCAATCCAAAAGGAGACGCCGGTAAAGCCCAGATGCCCGACGCTTTGGGGGGAGAAAAAACGGCCGCAGCTGGCTTCCCGAGGGGCCGGCCGATCAAAGCCCAGAGCCCGGGGTAACCCGAGGGGCGGCGTCAGGAACTGAGCCACCACCTGGGGGGTAAAAATGGTGCTCTCACTTCGGCCCCGGTAAGCCTGCCAAACTTGGACCGCCAGCCGCCAGACCTCGGGGCCGGTGCCAAACAGTCCGGCGTGGCCGGCCACCCCCCCCGCTGACCAGGCGTTTTCATCGTGGACCTCGCCCTGCACCGAGCGGCCGGGGATGAGGCCCTCTTCCGTAGCCGCATAATGGCTCGGTGCATCCGGCGCCGCCGGTCGGGGTCGGAAACCCAGGGTAGTCAGGCCCAGGGGCTCATAAATCTCCCGCCGGCAAAACGTCTCCAAAGGCTCCTGGGACACGGTCTCCACCACTGCCTTGAGGAGCATGAAGCCCAGGTCACTGTAAATCGTCAGAGGCCCGGGGGTGTGCTCCAGGGGCACGGTCGCAGCCAAGCGCTCCAGAGCCCCGCCCCGTTCCGCCTCGGGCATTGCCAGCACTTTCTCATACAGAGGCCGCCACGCCGGCAGGCCGGACCGATGGGTCAACAAGGCCACCAGGGGAAGCATCCCTTTGTCCGGCGGCAGCCAAGCCACCGGCAACACCTCTCCCAGGGTGGCCCCCAGGTTCAGTCGCCCCTGTTGCCTCAACACCAGCAGGGCCAAGGTAGTGGCCAGGGGCTTGGTGACGGAGGCCAGGTCAAAGACCGTAGCAAGGGTCGCCGGCGGACTGTCCGGCCCGGCATGGAGACGTCCCACCGCGGCGGCATACTCCAGGTCGGCCCCTCGGCCCACCACCAACACCGCAGCGCTACAGACCCCGGCGGTCAAGCCCGAGTTCAAGACCGCATCAACCTGCTTCCAGGTCGCTGGCATGGCATCTACTCCCAGGAGATGGCGGGGGGCAACGGCACCAGAGCCCAACCTGCCTTTTGTCGCGGCTCCTTCCCTGCTTCTTAACATTCATCTAGGGCCGTGGCAAGAGGCGATTGTCGTTCCAAGCAATCCCTTAAAATTACTCTCTGGCCTCCGGGAAGGAATAATTCCCATTGAAGCAGATTCCTCTCCTGCTATAATGAACATTGAAAATTCCTATTAGCCGGTGACGAGGAGGGATGGCCTTGCCCAAGGAAAGAGCGAGACTCTGGCTGCGATGGTTTATTGTAGTGGTGGGCTTTGGCATTCTGCAGGGATTGCCTGGTCAGGGCCTGGCGGGGCATATCCTGGATATGGTCCGGGCCAACGGCAAGGTGCGCGTCGGGGTGAGTGAAGGTCTGACGGGTTTTTCCTGGAAAGATGCCCAAGGCCAATGGCAGGGGCTGGATATTGACCTGGCCAGGGCCGTGGCTGCAGCGGTGTTGGAGGATCCGAACAAGACCACCTTTGTGGAAGTGACCTCGACCAACCGCTTCCCCGTCCTCTTGGCAGGAAAGATTGATTTACTGTTGCGCAATACCACTTATACGTTCAACCGGGAAGCGGCTATGGGCATCCTGTATGCTGGGGTTTATTTCCACGACGGCCAAGGCTTTATGGTGCCGGCGGCCAGTCCCATCCAACACCTGGGAGATCTTAATGGGGCCACCATCTGTTTTGCCCAACGCACCACCCATGAGCGGAATCTGGCCGATCTCCTTACCTCCCGGGGCTGGACTTATACCCCTGTGCCCGCCGACGATCTCAAGGAACTCCAGGATCTCTTCTTTTCAGGCAAGGCCCAGGTGATGACCGCAGACCGGGGCCAACTGGCAGCCATCCGCGCCCAGGCACCAGGAGGTCCGGAGGCCTTCCGCCTCCTCCCCGAGGTTATCTCCGAAGAACCTTTGGGAGCTGTGGTTCGGGCCGGTGATGATGCCTGGTTTCTGATCGTCAGATGGGTCATCTTCGCCCTTATTGAAGCCGAGGAACGGGGCATCACCCAGGCCAATGCCCGCACCATCCTTACAACTTCAACCAACCCCGCGGATAAACGTTTCTTGATCTCAGATGGTCTCTCGGAAAAAACCCTGAACCTGAAACCCGGCTGGGTCCTGCGGGTCATAGAGGCAGTGGGCAACTACGGCGAGATCTACGAGCGCCACTTGGGGAAAGACAGCCCCCTCAAGCTCGAACGGGGGCCGAATCGGCTGAGTAAGAACGGCGGCCTGCTTTATTCGCCACCCTTCCGTTAGCTCGAACCCTCATCGGTAGCTTCTCCACACCGGTTCCGTTGATCAAAATCATCTGTGCGAGGCACCTGCATGTTGAGCGAATATCTTCAAAACATCGTCATCATCGTGGTCTTTGCTGCGGTCATTCTGGCCATCGCCTTTGATGTCATTGATATGCTCCTGGCGGCCCTGCTGGGAGTAAGCATCCTCATCATCTTCGGTATCTTCCAACAGCGGGATATCCTGAACGTCACCCGCAGCGCCGGCGGGCCCCTGGCCCTCCTCTTCGGCGGCATGGTGGTCGCCCGGGTGCTTGTTCCCACCGGCATCTTTGAATATGTGGGGTCGCGCTATGTCCTGCTCACCCGGGGCAGCGGTAAACGGTTCCTCTTGAGCCTCTTCCTCCTGGTGGGACCGTTGTGCGCCGTCCTCCCCAATGCTACTACCGTCATTCTCTTAGCCCCCATCATCATCCGTGTGGCCCGAACCTTGCAGATCAGCTTTATCGGCCCCATGATCATCACCGCCATCATCAGCAATTCCGCCGGGCTGCTCACTTTGGTGGGCGATCCCGCCACCTTCCTGGTGGGCAGCGCCATCGGCATGACTTTTCTGGAATACCTTCAGAGGGTAAGTCTTGGAGGGCTGCTGACCGTTCTGGTCCTCATACCCCTCATGCCCATCCTGATGCGGGACATCTGGCGCAAGGAGGTGTCACTGCCTCCGGACCTGCACCCCGAGCCCTTGCTGCGGCCTTACCTCTGTCTCTTTGCCCTGGCCATTCTCCTCCTCATGGTAGCCCTGTTCATCGCCGGCGAGATGCTGCCCAGCCGCATCGTCCCCCCGGCGGTGGCCATCATCGCCGCCTCCCTCGGCCTGCTCTTGGTGTACGAAGCCAAAGTAGATCATGTTACCGATGTCCTGAAAGATGTGGATTGGCGCACCCTATTGTTTCTAATCACCCTCTTCTGCCTGGTGGAGGCCTTTGCCAAGACCGGCGTCATCCAGAACATGTCCCTCTACCTGCATGCCTGGTTCGGCACGCAATTCCTCTTCGTTTGCCTCTTCATCCTGGCCTTTGTAGGCCTCTGCTCCAGCCTTTTGGCTAATATTCCCGTAGTCGCCATCATGTTGCTCATGATCAAAGGCTACCTCGTGAGCTCCCAGATCGTGCCCGAAACCGCCCTGGCAGCCAACTTCCACGATTGGCCCACAACCACCCTGCCCATTTTTATAGCCATGATGTTTGCCGGTACCCTGGGCGGCAATGCCACCCTTATCGGCGCCTCGGCCAACGTTGTCGCCGCGGGGATCTGCGCTACCCAAGGCCAAACCATCTCTTTTGCCACCTTCCTGCGCTATGGGGCCCCATTGATGATCTGCCAGCTCCTGACAGCCGCCCTGTATGTCTTGGGGCTGCACTTCTTCCTGCAGTGAACCCGGCCTCCCCACCGGCCGCAACCATCCTGGCCTTAGCCGACGGGGGAATTTGCCTTGGAAAAGGTCTTTTCATTGAGTTTGGCAGTCGGCCCCCCGCGGCAGGTTCTGATAAGTTTTCACCCATAGTTCCCAAGAACCTGCCGGCACCTGCAGAGAAATTAGGTCACGAAGACCGAAATGTTCAACCTCATTATTTTTCTGCTGAAAAGTCTTAATAATAATCCGTGGACTTGAGCAAGGTTTTTGCCGGCAGGCAGATCACCCTGTTTTGATAATAGGTTTTTCCTTTCTTTTGGAAATTGAAACCCGGCAGGGCATGACTCGGCAGGAAACCGTGGAACGTTTTAAAGCCATGAGCCGCAAACTGCGCCACGATGACCTCACCGGGCCAGCGCTTTTCTGGGGCAGTTCGGGGGCCCATGGGCTGCTCTATCTGGATCGCTTCGGCCGCCGCCAAGTTGATGCTCTCAGCACCTTCGTCAATACCCTGCCCGGCGACCCCGAAAATTTTGCGGTGGCGGTGCCCCGGGGCACCAGGCTGATTCCCCTGGACGCGGCGGAGACGCTGCTCTGTGATGCCGAAGGTATCCGGTTTGAAGTGGTGGGGCCGGTGGTGGCCAAGGCGGTGGAGCTGATTCAGGAACAACCCCGGTCGATTCCAGCCGCGGCTGCCGCCGCCGTGGAGGCGTCCCTGGCGCCCTATCCTTTCGATGCCCTCATCGACGCGGTGGCCACCTTGATTTATCTGCCCAGATAGATATCCTGCGGCCGGTACGACAGGAGGCGCCCCTTGCCCCCCGGCAAACAGCCGCCCCGGATCTGACCTTTTAGGCCGCTTGAGCTCCCAGAGGGATGGTTTGATAGCCGCTGCCGGCCATGACCACCCGGTTGCGGCCGTTCTGTTTGGCCTGATAGAGGGCCGTATCCGCCGCCTGTAGGAGGGCCTCGCCGGTCTGGCCGTGTTGGGGGTAGTGCGAGAGCCCCAGGGAGATGGTAACCTCGCCCAGGAGCTTGCCCTGGTGCAGGACTTCCAGCTCTTTGGCGCCGGCCCGGATCTGTTCGGCTCGCTCCCACAGGGCTTCGGGAGTTATTTCCGGCAGGATCAGGGTGAATTCTTCGCCGCCGTAGCGGCAGGCAATGTCCTCGGCCCGGACGACATGCTGCAGGTACCTCCCCAGAACCGCCAGGAGACGGTCGCCGGCCTCGTGTCCGTAGGTATCATTGAAGCGTTTGAAGTGGTCCACATCCAGCATGATGACCCCCAACCCGGCTTGGCGCCGTTGAGCCCGGGCAATCTCCCGCTCCAGGGTTTCGGTGAGATAACGGCGGTTGAACAGGCCGGTGAGGGAGTCCCGGATGGCCTGGTGCCGCAGGGTCTCCCGCAGCTTCAGGTTGGCCAGGGAGAGGGAGATGTGCTCCGCCAACGTCTGGGCCAGTTTCTGGTGGGAGAGGGAAAATCCGGCGGCCGGGGTCCCGTCTGCCATTGTCCCGATTTTTTCCAAATATAGCAGGCCGATGGTCTCATTCTGGGCCGAAAGGGGCATACAGAAATAATCGCCGCTCATCCCCTTGGCAATATGATGGCACCGGGGCGAAATAACGTTGTCGGGACCGGTACCGCAGGCATAGGGCCGCCCTTGGCGCAGACCCCAACAATCGGCCGGGGTAAAGATCGGCTCCCCGGCCTGGACCTCCCCCCATTGGCAGGCAGAGGTCAAGAGGTTGTTGGATGAGTTCAGCAGGTACAGCACCCCAGCGGCATCGGGAAAGAGTTCCCCGGCAAACTGGCTGATGATTGGGAAGGCCTCCTCGGGACTGGCACAGATCTGGAGCAGTTCGGTGAGCTTGCCGATGAGGCTGATCTCCCGGTTGGTCTGCTCCACCTTCGCCATGGCCACCTGCAACTCCCGGTTGGCTTCGGTAAGGGCCACCTCGGCTCGGCGTTGCTCCGTCAGATCTACAAAACTGACCAGGACATACGACACCTGATCCAGGCGGATGGGGGCGGCGGTCTTCCAGATGGGCATGAGGGTACCATCCGCCCGGCGCAGCTTGGCTTCCGACCCCAGACTGCCGGAGCTCCTGGGGACGGGCTGGTCGGACTGGGCCGAGCAGATAAAAAACTGTTCCCGGGTCTGGTCAAGAATCTGCTCCCGGGGCAGGCCGATCATGGCCTCAGCCTGAGGGTTGACCTCGGTGATGCGGCCGTTGCTCTTATTGATGACTATGACTCCCACCCCCACAGCCCCCAGGATGGACTTCCAGAAGCGCTCACTTTCCTTCAGGGATTGTTCCATCTCCTTGCGCTGGGTAATGTCAAACAGGACGCCACTGATGAAATCGATCCGGCCCTCCTCGTCCAAGACAATCTGACTCCGTTCCGACAGCCACAGGATATCGCCGTTACGACGACGGATACGATATTCTCGACGGTAGGCCCGGTCTCCTTTCAGGGCCTGGAGGAAGACCTGTTTGCTCCCCGGCCGGTCCTCGGGCACAATAATCTCTGGCCAGGTGACCTTACCGGTGGAGAAGTCTTCCTTGCTGTACCCCGTTAAACTCTCCACCTTATTATCTACGAAATCCACCCGACCATCGGCATACCCCCGGTACACCAGGGCTGGGATATTCTGGACCAACAGGCGAAAATTCTTTTCACTCTGCTGCAGGGCTGCCGCCGTCTCTTGCTGAACGGTGATCTTCTCCGTCAACTGCCGCGCCCCGAAGATGATACCCAGTACCCCGGCCAGCCACAGGAAGCCGTGGGCAATGACCACGGCCCGGAAGGATTCCTCCCAGACCGCTGCCACCGCCGCCAGGGGCAGAGACACACTAATACCTCCGGCCAAGGCGCCTTCAGAAAAATTGGCATGGCAGTTGAGGCAGTTTTTGTTGGCCGCCAGGGGACGCATCAACCGCATGAAGGGCTGGCCTCCCGCCATCGTCACCTCGCTCACCTCGGGAGCGCCGGCCGCCAATTTGGCCAACGCCTCCTTTTCCCAGGCATCGGGGGCATTTTCCGGGCGGAGCGGCTGCAGGCTGGTAAGACGCCCTCCAGAGGTGGACCTGTCTTTAATCATTTCATAGATCTGGCGGATCAGCCAGGAAGAATTCACCGCAGTGAGAACCCGCCCCGAGGGGGTTACAATCTCCCGCTCTGGCAGGTGCAGATAGGGATTGGGCTGATTTTCCGGAGTCACCGGTACATACACAAACCCGTGCTTGATATTCCATTCCCGCAGGATGAGATCTTTTTCCAGATAGGATCGGGCGAGGTGTTGGGATAGCGAAATTTTTTCCTGACGCTCCTGCTGGAGCCGCCAAAAGATGGAAAGAGCCACTACCAAGGTCCACGCCACCAGGAGAAGAATGGTATACCGTTTCAGACCATGGGTCCGGTCTTGAGTCAAAGAAACGATGGGCATGAGCAGGAGGCCTCGCTGTACTAGAGTCTTATTCCTTTTTCGGCCAAGGATTAAATTTCCTTTAATTTTCCAATAAGGAAAAAAGTGTTATTCGCCCCGGGGGGAAGGAAGTTATGTTGGCTGAAGGTGCCTCGGAGATATGCCGGCAAGGGCGGGCATACTGGTAATATTCAGGTTGGCCGCTGGCGGAAGGCCAGAGCCGGCAAGGATGCCGGCCCTACAAACTGTCCTCTAAATTTTTGAAACTTTGAACCATATTTTCCAACTAATTGCCATGACTAAAAAAGTCACCCGGGAACCAGGAAAATACAGGTCGCTGCCATTGGCTAACTTGGGCGGGCACTTAAGGCCGGCCCCACTAACAGAGAGCCGACGGCAGGCACGGCCCACCCTATCAAACTACGAACTACGAACTATGAACTTTATTTTCTAATTGATTACTGGCCTCTGGCCCCTGTATTTCAGCTTTGGGTCAAGGAGGTGGGGGCGGTCCTGCAGGAGGGGGCGTCGGTTGGGAGGGGCAGCCGGCAAACCGGTAATTACCGGCCAGGAAGGCTTCGGTATACCAGTCCACCACGGCGTCGTCGGCCATGAGCATATCCCGCTGGCGGGCGCAACCCATGAGGCGGCCCAGCAGATCCAGTTTTTCCTCCAACAGCTCCCGGGGATATTTCCAGAGGCGGCCCACCACCAGGTCGCCGGTGACTTCCACCTCAAAATCCAGTTTTTCCAGGACTGCCCCCAGAAACCGCACCCGGCGGCCCCGGCGGACCTCATCGGCCGCCCCGCCCTTGAAACGGAAGGTGATATAGTTATCATTGCGGATGTCGCTGACATAGGCGTCAATGGTGGCGAAATGGTAGCCCAGGCGCGAGCTGTAATTCAGGTAATTAAATGAGATGATGGCGAAGGTGCGGGACCAGAAATCGCTGTGATCGGAACTGGCCGTCAGAGAACGGGATACTACGGCATAGAGGCCCTTCATATCAATGGGGATGGGGCCGGCCCAGGAGATGTCCGGATGGCTGATGCCCTTCCACAAGGCCCGCATGGGGATGGAAGTGATGGCCTCCGGCGGCACGAATTTGGCACGTCGGCTGGCTTCAATGCCTCCCCCCAGATCAATGATATGGAGATTAAAGGGGATGTGGGTTTTGAGTTTAACGGAATGGATATCGTCCCGTTGGCTGGCCTTCTCCGCCAGGTCAAACATCTCTTTGATCCCCAACTGATGGGCGAAGCGGGTGATGTCATGGAGGGTTTTACAATTTTCCGGGGTCAGATCGCTCAATTTGGGGTCCACCAGATTCAGGGGGGTGATCCAACGGAGGACCCGCCGAAGCTTCACATAGATGGGAGTGGTGACGATGGGGGAAGGGGAACGCTTCTGGGCCTGCTCCAGGAGCTCAGGCACTTCGCCGTCATACACCCGCAGGTGAGTCGCGTCGACGGTTATGACCTGGCCTGGTTGGAGGATTTCCGTGGCCACGCCGGTATCCACCAAGGCCGGCACTTTGAACTCCCGGGCCAGGATGGCCAGATGGCTGGTGGCACTGCCGATGTCTACCACCATCCCCCGGGCTTTGTGGAGCACCATTCCATAGCGGGCGCTGGTGTGACGGGTCACCAGAATGGCCCCTTCGGGAAACTCGGCCAGATCCTCATCCTTCTGGACCAGGTAGACCGGGCCGGAGGCCACACCGAAACAGGCCACCGTCCCCCCTTCGATGAGGAGGCGTTCTTTTTCAGTGGCGGTCGCTGTCCGGCCGGGGGCTGTGTCCGGGGCCTCTACCAGCAGAGGCCGGGCCTGCATGATAAACAGTTGGCCTCGGGGATCAATGGCGAACTCGATATCCAGGGCCTCGCCGAAGTAGTCTTCTAACCGGAGCCCATAGCGCCCCAAGGTGAGCACCTGTTCCTGGGTGAGGGCCGGTTGATGGCGCTGCTCCCCGGTCACTGCCACCGTAGCCAGACCGGCCTCAGACTTCTGCATCTGCAGCAACACCGGCTTGTCATGGATTTCCTGGGACAGCAGCGCCACAGCCGGTTTTTTGGCCAACACAAAATGATCCGGCGTCACCGTGCCATCCACCACCGCCGGACCCAGCCCCCACGCTGCCTCCACCAGCATGACGTCCTGGTGCCGTCCCATGGGATCGGCGGTAAACAAGACCCCGCTGGCCACAGACGGAACCATGGCCAGGCAGCCGACACTCATGGCCTGCTCCCGGTGGGCCAGGTGTTTCTGGCAGAGATAGACCAATGCCCGTCGATTGAATTGGCTGGCCAACACCTCCAGATAAGCCGGGAAAAAATCGGCAAAGGGGACATTGAGCCGGGTCAGGAAAAGGCCGGCAAAGGAATACTCCTGATCCTCATAAATGCCGCTGCTGCGCAGAGCCAGCATGGGGGCATAACCCAACGTCGCAACAAGCTGCTGATAGTGCCGCTCCACCTCCTGCTGCAACTCTTCCGGGATGGCGGCCCCCCGGATGGCTTCTTTGATCGCCTCGCTCTGTGAAGCTAATTCGTCCAACCGGTCAGGATTGAGATGGTCCAGAAAGGTGCGGATCCTCTCGGCCAGACCATTCTGTTGGATGATCAGCCGAAAGGCGGCATTGGTGATGACAAACCCCTCGGGCGTGGGCAGGTGCAGGCGGTTTTTGATCTCACCCAGGTTGGCGTTTTTTCCCCCCACCTGATGCAAGTGGCGGCGGTCCACCTGAGTCAGGGGCAGCACCAAGGGGATGCCTTCGTCGGCCAACGGCGCAGCGATCTCCTGGGAAATCCTGTCGGCCAGACTGGCAAAAAGGTCGGTCAGGGCCTGGTAACGGTTGTCTGCCAAGAGATTCAGCTCCGTCACAATGGTCCCCACCTTCGCCAGGATGGCCTGACTGCGGGAACGGATAAACTGCATGTCGAAGACAAAGTCGCCTTCGGCCACCGCCTCCAGCCGAGCCATAAGCTCCAAGGTATCGTTATTGGCATCCAGCAGACGCTTGAAGCTCTCGTATTTCTCTTGGAACGCCGCCAACCCGCCTCTGTCCGCCGGTGTTCCCCTTCGTCTGAACCAATTCAGGATACCCAAGGCTGTCCCCTAAGGAGCGCTGTTCCGGTTTGCCGTTGGACCCAACAGTTCCTGCCGTTTGGCCAAGGCCTTGCCGATGGTCATGATGATCTGCTCTTTCCGGAAGGGCTTGGTAATATAATCAAAGGCCCCCAGCCGCATGGCCTCCACCGCTGATTCAATGGTACCATAGGCGGTCATGATGATAAAGGGGATGCGCTTGTCTTGGGCCTTGAGGAGCTTCAGGAGTTCGATCCCTTCGATCTGGGGCATGCGCAGATCGCTGATCAACACGTCCGCCTGATATTCCCGGCACCACTCCAAGGCTTGGTAAGGATTGGTGGTAGTCAGGACGTGGTGTTCCGTTTTCTCGGTAATAATGAGTTTTAACAGGTCCAACAGGTCCGGTTCATCATCAACAATGATTATCGTCGCCGCCATATTTCCTACTCCTGGTCCCTGAGCTGATGGGGATGACGTGGTGGTGCCGGCCAGCTCAGGACTCAACTGCCACCCGCACCCCAGGAAAATGCCCCTTCGCCGCCAACGTCAAGCCTGGCCGAGAAATTCAGGGCCGCCCTCCGGCAGAGGGATCTTCTTGGGAGTCTGTATTTTATCTTGATAACTTACCAGTTACAACCCACCCCTGCCGTTTTGGCACTGCGGCCACACCCGGAGAACGGGAGGTCCCCTCCCTGGCCAGACCTGCCGCCGCCGGGCCTCGGCCCGATTTCAGCCCTTTTCCACATGTTCCCGGAGAAAATCTTTGATATACCAGTCAACAATCCCTTCAGAAAAGAGGACCATGTCCAACTGCTTGGTGTAAGAGGTCAGCTTCCCCATGATGGTAAGACGCCGGAGCATCTCTGCCGGGGGGTATTTGGCCAACCGGGCTTCAATAATATCCCCATGGCGTTGGTGCTGCAGGTCGATGCGGTCAATGATGGCCTCGATCAGGCGCACCCGCCGTTCCCGGCGCTCCGGGGTGGAGCCGCCGCCATGGAAGTGGAAGGTCAGATAATTATCGTTGACCTGCTCGCTGACATAGGCCTCCACGTTGGAAAAGTGATAGCCCAGGTGGATACTGAAATTCATATAATTCTGGGACAACAGGGCATAGCTTTCATCCCGGTAGGGATTTTCCCCCTGAGCGACCTCCTCCTCCGTCTTGACGAAGACCGAGCTGATGCTCTGGACGTTCTCCGGTTTGGCCTGGGGCCAGCGCATGGCCGCCACGCCGGCCCAGAAGGCCTTGAAGGGCAGGGAGAGAATGTCCTCGGGCCTGACCCGGCCTCTGGTCACCTTGGCCAGACCGCCGCCCAGATCGATCATATTGACTTTGAAAGGCAGCGGCGAAGCCAACACCACCGTTGCGCCCTGAGTCCCGTGTTCCCGGAGCTGAAACATCTCCCGCATGGAGTATTCGTGGGCATAGCGGACGATGTCATGGACCGTCTGGCACTGGGAAGGGGCAAAGGTGGGGGCCTTGGGATCCAACAGGTGCAGCGGGACGATTTTTTGCAAGATCGTCTTTAACGTCCGGAAAACCGGTGTATCACCCAACTCGTCGGCCTCGCCGGCCTTGGAGTTCAACAGCTCCGTGACGATGCCGGCGTAAACATTTTTATACTCGGCATCCACCGTCACCTCCTGGCCGGGGGTGAGGACCTGGGTGGCGATGCCCGTATTGAGGATGGTGGGAACCCGAAACTCCCGGGCCAGCAGAGCCATATGGCCGGTGGGACTGCCGGCGTCGGTGACAATGGCCGCAGTCTGGTGCATGACGGTGACAAAGTTGGGAGAGGTATGCCGGGCCACCAGCACGCCGCCCGGGGGGAAATCCTTTAGGTCTTCTTCCCGGCGGACCAGGACCACCGGACCGGCCCCCACCCCCCGGTAGGCCACTGCCCCCTGATCCAGCAGGATGGGATAACCGGGTACCACCCGGGGCCGGGGAGCAAGGGGCTTCTTGCTGGCGATCTTGAGCAGCCGGGATTGGAGAATCCACAGGCGGTCGTGCTCATCCAGAGCCCATTCGATGTCCTGGGGCCTGCCGAAATGTTCTTCCAAGGCCTGGGCATAGCGGAGCAGCTGTATCAGGTGCCGTTCTTCCAGACAGGGTTTGGTCTGGAGCTCCGGAGGTACCGGCACCTCTTCCACGCCGGCCTCAGCCCGACACCGCAGCATCACCTGCTTGGCAGGGATGTGCCGCTCCCGCACCTGACCCAACGGCTGGTAGGCCACCACATACTCATCGGGCTCAATGATCCCGGCCACCACATACTTGCCCAGGCCCCAGACGGCATTAATGAGGGCAACGTCTTTCATCTCGCCGTCTGGATGACGGCTGAAGAGCACACCACTGGCCCGGGCGGGGATCATGGGCATGACCACCACCCCCATGGCCATCTCCTCCTCCTTAAACCCCTTGTTTTTATAATAGTAAAGGGCCCGGGCCGTAAAGAGGCTGGCGATGATCTTTTTGTATGCCGCCGCCAGATCTTCAGGGGAGACGTTTAGATAGGTCGCATACTGCCCGGCGAAGGTAAAAGTCACATCCTCCCCGATGGCGCTGGAACGCACGGCCAGAAGCGGGCGGCAACCCTCCTGGGCCGCCAGATGCTCGTATCCGGCTGCCAGGGCTTCCTCCAAGGCCGGCGGCAGATGCGCCTGGTGGATGGTCTCTTTGAGTTCTTCACTGACCCGGCCCAGACTATCCAGGTCATCCATGCGCCAGGAACTCAGCAGGTCAATGATGTGTTGGGTCAATTGGTTGTGATCTAAAAAAGTCTTGTAAGCATAGCTGCTGATGGCAAAACCGTTGGGTACCGGCACCGCCGCCCGGGTGCGCATCTCCCCCAGATTGGCGCCTTTGCCCCCGGCCACTTCCACCAGGGAAGCATCCAAGGCCTCAAAAGGCAGGATAAACGGGGCCGGGGGGATCTCCCGGCGGTGGGTGAGGATGGCTTCGATGGCGGCGGCAATGCGCCTCAGGGCTTCTTCCAGCTCCTGATAGCGTTGGTCCCCCAGGCCGTTGAGGGCGGCCACCAAGGCCGCAGTCTCCTCCAGGAGTTGGTGGACGGTGGAGCGGATGTATTCAAAGTCGAAGAGATATTCACCCGAGAGCTTCTCTTCCATATCGGCCATGAGGGCCAGCACCTGGTTGTTGGCCTGCAGCAGCCGCTGGAAATGGCGATAGCGGTTCTGGAGGGCGTTGTTGCTGACCACGGATTGGTCCCCGCCCCGGAGTCTGGCCCAGGTCCGGCGCAGAAGGCTCATCGTTCCCCCTCCGGTCGAACGGAGGGTTGGAAGTTATCCAGGCGGGCGGCAGCGGTTTGGCCAGACCGCCTCCCTCGGCTTGCTTCCCTGTTCATCGGCGGCTGCCCGTTCATTGACCCTTATTTTCCCGAGCCCTTTTCAATTCCCGATTCTCCCGGACCAGGCGCTGCCAATCCAGGGCCCTCTCGATGGTCACCAGAATCTGTTCCTTGCGGAAAGGTTTGGTGATGAAATCATACGCCCCCCGCCGCACCGCCTCCTCCGCGGATTCAATGGTGCCGAAGGCGGTGATCACCACCACCGGGATGTCGGGGTCCCGGCTCTTGACCGCCGCAATCACATCCATGCCGTCCATGATGGGCATCTTGAGATCGGTGATGACCAGATTATAGTTGTCTTTGGCCAACAGTTCCCCCACCTCCAGGGGATTGTTGGTGGTGACCACCCGATGGTTGGTCTTGTCGGTAATGATCATATCCAACATTTCCAACATATCCGGCTCATCATCCACAATGAGGATTTTGCCGATACTGGGTTTAACTGTTCGGTCCACTCTTCTCCCCCTCTGAGACCACCGGCAGGACCACGGTGAAAGTGGAGCCGCTGTTGGCTTCCCCGTATTCTTCCTTGGACCTGCTGGCAACCAGGATATTCCCCCCATATTTGGAGACGATGGCGTAGCTCACCGAGAGGCCCAACCCGGTCCCTTCTCCCACCTTGCGGGTGGTAAAGAAGGGATCAAAGATTTTGGAAAGATGCTCCCGTTTGATCCCTTCGCCGGTATCGGTGATCTGTACTTCCACCTTATCCCCTTTTGGGTTCAGGCGACTGCTGATGGTCAGTTTGCCCCCCTGAGGCATGGCCTTGACCGCATTGGTGATCAGGTTCATGAAGACCTGCTGTAATTGGCCGGCATCTCCCCGCACCCGGGGCAGACTGGGTGCCAGATCTAAGCTGAATTCAATCTTTTTGGTGAGCAGAGTGTTTTGGACGACCTCCATCACCAACTCGATGTTCCGGTTGACATCAGTATCATATTGTACACCTTCCGGCATCCGGGCGAAACTCATCAGGTTTTCCACGATGCGTTTGCAATTGTTGCCTTGGCGTTCAATAGTTTTCAGGATTTTATATTCTTTGGACCCTTCCGGTGTCTTTTCCAGGAGCATATCCGTATAGCCCAGAATGATGGCCATGGGGTTATTGATTTCGTGGGCGACGCCCGCCGCCAACTGCCCCAGGGAGGCCAGCTTTTCCGTGTGATAGAGCTGTTCCTCCATGCGTTTGACCGCAGTCATGTCATGGATGAGGATGAGGATGCTCTGCACCTGATCTTCCTCATCCCGGACCGGGGTCATGGTGAAATTGAGGGTATATTCCTTATCGCCCAGGGTTACTTCCTGGACCGTCCGGAATCCGGTTTTTTCCCGAAAGATTCTTTCGATCTGACCCTGCAGGAGCTCTCCCACCCGGCCCGGGAAGATGGCCTTCAGCGTCTTGCCGACAATGCCGCGGACGGTGTAGCCGAGAAATTGCGCCCCGAACCGGTTCACCGAGAGGATGTCGCCATGGGCATCAATGGTCAGAATGGAATCTTCCGCAGATTCTACCAGGGATTTATAGCGCTTCTCCGAAATGCTCAGTTCTTCATTGGATTTCTTCAATTCCAAGGTCTTTTTAGCCACCTCTTTTTCCAGGGAGGAGGCCCATCGGGATTCATAATAGAGCCCGGCCCCGCCGGCCAGGAGGATGATGAAGATGAGGAGCCCCTGGAGGAGGAATTGGCGGATATATACTTCGTGGATAGCCCCCTCCACTTCACTCTGGGGGGCCACCACCGCCACCGACCAGACCATGGTATCATTATCCGCCGCAATGATAATGGGCGCGAAGGCAATGAACTTCTTCATCACTTCCTGCACACCCCGGTGCCAACCGCTCCAGTAATAGGAGGTGCCTTCCTGCCCGGCCAACATCTTTTCCCGCTGAATCCGGTTGATCTCATCGAAGGAGACCCGGGCCGCCCGCTTCTCCCGGATCTCAAAGGCATCCTTGCCGATGAAATCCCGCTCCGGGTGATACAAAAAGTTACCCTGGCTGTCGATGATCCAGGCGTAGCCGGTATGGCCGGAGCGGATGTCCTGGGCATATTTTTGGGCCAACAGGAAGGGGTCAATGAGAAAATACAGGGCTCCCGTGAAATTCCCCAACGCTTGGGGATGGCTTTCGTCCAGGGAGACCTGATAGGTGGGGATGGCCAAAAGCAGATAGGAAGAAGTGGGGTTATCCCGTCGGCTCCAGCCGGTACGCTGGATAAAAAACTTGTTCTGATGCTCCGGCGCCTGGGCCCAGTGGAAAGGCGCCAGGGTCTCGGGGGCGACGGGCTCCCGGGAGTGTCGGCCTCGGTTGTCCAAACGATGGATTACCAACCCGTCCTTGGTCATGGCCACCAGACCGATCTCCACCACCCCATAGGCCTTGACGTTTTCCATGGTGATCTGCATGCGGTTGGGCCAGGAGACCTCCAGGTATTGGATGGCTGGGGAGAGGTTCAGGGTATGGAGCTCGTTCTTGATAAAAGCAAATTTTTCTTCGATATCCGAGGCCACGGATTTGGCAATGATGAGCTGCTGCTGATTAAACTGTTCACTGATTACCTCCCGCATCTTGTTGGATGACATGAGCCCCAGGACAAAGGCGGCGGCCAACACCGCTATGGTGATCAGGGCGATGACCAGATAGATCTTATTGGAAAAAAATCGCATACAGGGCAGTTCCTCTCCCGGCCCGCCCGGCAGGGACCGCGCCCTGCCGCCGGCCTTGAGACCGGATCAGGCCCACCATCGACGCCTGGACCTAACCCCGATAATTGTTCTGGAAGATCTCCACTTCCCCCGAGGCCAACCGATATTTGGCAATGACCAGGCGAAGTCTGCCGTCGGCCACGGCCTGTCGGATGATCTCGCTTTCCCGGAGGGTTTGTTGGGCCAGCTCTTCCAGGTGCAGATCGGTAACTTTCTCCACCAGTTGGTCAGGAGGGGTGTTGAGGGCTCGGGCCCGGTCAATGGCCGGTCGAATCTTGCCCAGCAGCACGCCGATATTACCGGGAACCGGCCCCTGGTGGTGGACGGCCGCGGTGACCGCCCCACACTGTTCATGCCCCAAAATCATGAACAGGGGCACTCCCAAATGATCCACGGCATACTCAATACTGGCCAGGGCCACCGGCTCCAAAACCTGGCCGGCAGTGCGGATGACGAAGATCTCTCCCAGGTTCTTATCAAAAAGCATCTCCGGTGCCACCCGGGAATCAGAACAGGCCAGAATGATGGCCATGGGCTGCTGCCCTTTCAGAAGCTTTTCCCGCCGCAATTGGAAATCCCGGGGAGCCCGTTCACTCTTGACGAATCGTTGGTTGCCGGCCAGGAGATTTTCCAGGGCTACCTTGGCCGCCGCCGCTTTGGCTTCTATCATAGTCTCTGCTGTCCTCCTCGAGGGTCCAAGAATCAGACCGGCCTGCCCAGCTGTCTGGGCAGCAAATTGTGGCCTTGCCTTGATATAGCAGAAGCGCCGTCAAAAGCAAAGTCTGAGGATTAATCTCCTGCCGGGAAAAATCTTTCCCCCGCCTACACCCGGCGGTCAGTGCCACCCAGGTCAGCAATATTACCACCCCCCATCTTCATCCCGCCATACCTCTTTTTCTTTAAATATGCTAATATAACTTGGTTAATGATGCGGGCCTCTGGGCTCGCCGCGGCGAGGAGCACGTATGGCCTGGACAAGTTGGACCCGGCCGGGAGAATGGAAGATTTTGATCGCCATGGGGGCTGGTATCGGTCTGACCCTGACATCCTTGGCTTCCCTATGGTGGGCCGCCCAGCTTGCCGCCGACAGCACTGCCGCCTTCCCCGGCGGCTGGACTGGACTGGTGTGGTGGGGCTGCCTCCTCCTCCTCCAGTTGCTCATCTTGGCCCTGTTGCTGACCTTCCTCTACGGCGAGATGTCCCGACGACATGCAGCCGAACAACAATTGGGAGATGTGCAGGACCGCCTGCGTTCCCTGACCTCCCAGCTCTGTCTGGCCGAAGAACGGGAACGCCGCCGCATCGCCGTCTTTCTCCACGATAACATCGGTCAGAAGTTGGCCATCGCCGCCATCAAACTGGGACAGCTCCGGGAGGCCGCGGCCGATCAGCCGCCGGTGGTGGCTTCTCTGGACGACGTCCGGCAGTTATTCAAACAGATCATCCAGGACACCAAGTCCCTGACCTTTAAAATCAGCTCGCCCATCCTCTACGAACTGGGTCTGGAAGCCGCCTTGGAGTGGCTTACCGAAGAACTGCAGAGCCAGCACGGCCTCATCACCTTCTTTGAAGATGACGATGAGCCCAAACCCCTGGCCGACGAGGTCCGGGTCCTGCTGTTCCAGGCGGTCAACGAACTCCTCGTCAACGTGGTCAAACATGCCAAGGCCCGGGAAGTTTTGGTAGCCATCCGCCGGGAGAACGGCCACATCGTCATCAGCGTCCACGACGACGGCATAGGTTTCGACGTGGCGGCCATGCGCTCCCGCTGGGGCCGCAAAGACTTCGGCTTCGGCCTCTTCAGCATCCGGGAGCGCCTCCGGGCCTTTGGCGGTGCCATGGCCATCCAGTCCGGCTACCAAGGCACTACCATCACCCTCAGGGCACCTTTGCGACAGGAGTAAGTGGCCATGGCCATCACCATTCTCATTGCTGACGACCACAAGATTGTCCGGGAAGGCCTCATCGCCCTGCTCAGCCAACACCCCCAGATGACCGTGGTGGGCGAGGCCGAAAACGGCCGCCAGGCCGTGCAATTGGCCGCAACCCTGCGGCCCCGGGTAGTCATCATTGACATCGGCATGCCGGAACTCAACGGCATTGAGGCCACCCGGCAGATCATCGCCGAGGTTCCCGACGTCAAGGTCATCGCCCTCTCCATGCATTCCGACAAACGCTTCGTCAAGGGCATGCTCAAGGCCGGCGCCGCCGGCTACCTCCTGAAATATTGCGCCTCCGAAGAACTGATCAGCGCCATCCAGCGGGTCATGGCCAACCGCATCTACCTGAGCCAAGATATCACCGGCATCGTCGTGGAAGATTATGTCCAGAAACTGGGGGAGAGCGACGCCTCGGCCTTCCAAACCCTCACCCCCCGGGAACGGGAAGTCCTGCAACTCCTGGCCGAAGGCCGCTCCACCCGCCAGATCGCCGACAGCCTCCATGTCAGCGTCAAGACTATCGAAGTCCACCGGAAACAACTCATGGATAAACTGGGCCTCACCAGTTTGGCGGATCTGGTGAAATACGCCATACGCGAAGGCCTGACCTCCATCGAACCTTAAACCCTAATCCCAGCAGTCCACCACCTCCCCCTCGCCGGAGTCACAGCCCCCTTCTCCGGCAGTCGGCAACGATAATTGACAAAATTGTCAGTACCAACCGACCGGGTTGCCAGAATTGTGAGACTGCTCACCAAAATTTCCCATAAATATCGTCGGTTGTGATTGGCCCGATAGTTGCATAAAAGAAGGGCCATATGGGCCGGTCAGGCTTGACCACTCTGTCCAGGAGGGGAAGCCGCACCGAGACTGGCGCCTGACCGGTATATCGAAACTTTAGAAGGGGGAAGAACAAATGAGCAGTAAGCGGCAAAATTGGCGATTATGGTGGGGCGGGCTTGCCCTGGCGGGGTTGTTGGGCCTCTGCCCCGGCGTCTGGGCCCAGGAGAATAGCGGGACGGCCGCAGCGCCACCGGCCGAGGTCAAGGAGGATAAACCCACGGCCAGTCTGGGTGTGGATATCCTCAGTCAATATGTCTGGCGGGGTTTTGCCTTGAGCCGCCGCAGCGCCGTCCTGCAGCCCTCCCTGACGGTAGGGTACAAGGGTTTTTCGGTGAATATCTGGGGCAACCTCGATACTTCGGAAAACGCCCCGGCTGCCATCACTGACCGGCGGGGGGCCAAGTGGAACGAAACCGACTTGACCCTGGGCTACACCCGGGATATTTACAGCGGCGACATCCTTAAGACCCTGACCATCAATCTCGGGACCATCTATTATGCCTACGATGGCACCATCTATCCCCAGGGAGATTCCTTTGAGATTTACTATGGGTTGGCCGCGGATTTCGGCTATGCCAAGCTGACGGTCACCGGCAACAGCGAAGTCATGCACTATCCCGGCACCTGGCTGACGGTGGGCGTCTCCCGGGTCTTCGAGCTGCCCTGGTATCAGACTACCCTGGAACTGGGCAATAACTTCGTCTTCCTTTTTTCCCGGGACTGGGCCGCCTTTCCAGCCAAACCCCTGTCCAGGCCCGACGACACCAAGGCCTTTTCTGCACCGCTGGCCGGGCAGCTCTATGCCACTCTGAACATTCCCGTTCACCAGTATGTGACCATCTCTCCCAAGGTCGGCTTCTGGTATGGCCTGGGCGGTGATTCCACCGAGCTGCTGCGGTGGGGTTCCTGGGATACCAAACAGAACCATGTCTACGGCGGGGTCAATGTAACCTTTGCCTTTTAGCCAAAACACTTCGGGGGGGTAAATCTCCCCCCCAAATCAGCAGTAATAAGTTGCCAATTGTCAGTTTTTAGTTCAGTAGTCTCCGGCAACGTTTTTAACTGCAATTTCAATTGACAAAAAGTTATCCCCAGCTGGCCTTTGGGTTCATTCAGACAGGCCGCTATTGCCATTCTGAGGGAGCGAAGCGACCGAAGCATCTCCGATCCTTCACCGCGCTCAGGATGATACCAGTTGTATGGGGACGGGTTCGGGGAGGTCAAAGATCTGCCCCGACAAGGGGCGCGCCTTTCAACTCGGGCCTTTCCGGATGGGCACCAACTAACTGTCTTTGCAGTTACCCTGCGGCTTTGACCGTTCTTTGCGGCTGCGTCGGCGCTGCCCGTAGTGGCCCCACAGCGAGGCCAGGAAGAACAGACCGGCCAGGAGCATGACAATGGTGGCCCCGGAGGGCAGATCCAATTCATAGGATAATCCCAGGCCTGCCAGGGTGGTGGCCAGGGCCGTAGCCGTAGAGAACACCAGCATGGCCTGGAGATGCCGGGTCAGATTCCGGGCCGCGGCCGCCGGGATGACCAACAGGGCCGAAACCAGCACTATCCCCACCAGATAGATAGCCACGATGACCACCAGAGCCAGCACCGCCAGGAAAAGATAGCGCACCAGGGTTACCGGCACTCCGCAGACCCAGGCCATCTCTTCATCAAAACTGAGGAAGACCAGTTCCTTATAGCACAGTCCTAAAAAGAGGAGAACCACGGCCGCCACGATGGCGACCTGCCAGAGTTGCTGGCTGCCGATGGCCAGGATATTGCCGAAGAGGATACTGAAGATGTCGGCATTGTAGGTCTTGGAAAAATGGAGGAAGAGGACTCCCAACGCCATGGCCGCGGCAAAAAAAATGCCGATGGCCGTGTCCTCTTCCACCCGGCCACGGCTCTGGACCCACTCAATGAGAAAGGCCACCATCAGGGCGAAAAGGAGCCCGGTCCAAAAGGGGTCCATCCGCAGGAGAAAACCCAGGGCCACGCCGCCAAAGGCGGCATGGGAAATCCCCGCCCCCACAAAGGCCATGTGCCGCAGGACAATGAAGACCGACAACAACCCGCAGATAAGGCTGACCAGCAGACCGCCCAGGATGGCATTCTGCATGAAACCGGGCTGCCACCACTCAGGTATCATGGACCCGTACCACTCGATGGGGTATTTCCCCATGGAAGAGATATTCAACACTGCAGCCGAAGGTCTGTTCTAAACCGATCCTGCCGATGGGCGGAGCCTGGTGCAGGTAAAGCCGCCGGTTCAGACAGATGATATCACCCACATGGTGGGAAATCGCCCCGATATCATGGGAGACCATGATCACCGTCAGCTCCAGACGCTCCTGCAATCGGTGGATAAGTTCGTAAAGCTCATCCTGGGCGCAGGCGTCCAGAGAGATGGTGGGTTCATCCATAATGAGCAGGCGGGGCTCCACACTTAAGGCCCGGGCAATAAAAACCCGCTGCTGCTCGCCGCCGGACAATGACCCGATAATTTCCTGGGCCTGATCGGCCATGCCCACTTGGGCCAGGTGCTCCAGGGCAATCTCCCGATCCCGCCGCCCGGGGCGCCGACCGAGACCCAGCAGGCCATACCGGCCCATCAACACCACATCCAGAACCGTAACGGGAAAATGGGGATTGGTCAACGGCCGCTGGGGCAGATAACCGATGATCTGCCTCCTGCCCCGCCGGGCTTTGGGCTTCTGCCCGAAGATCAGGACTTCCCCGACATCGGGTTGCACCAGGCCCAGGATGACTTTGAGCAGCGTGCTCTTGCCGGCTCCATTGGGTCCCAGGATACCCACAAAACTGCCGGGGGCTATCTCCGCGGTGATGTCCTCCAGGACCAGTTCCCCCCGGTAGGTGACCGAAACATGGTGAATGCTGACCGCCGCCGTCGTCATAACGGTTATTTCATGGCCTGAGACATGGTCTCGAGATTATAGGCCATCATCTCCAGATAGGCATCGCCGTAGGGCGGCCGACCGCCCAGGGGGTCCACCATCGCCACCCTGACCCCGGCCTCCCGGGCCAGGACCTCGGCAATCCGGGGATTGAATTGCGGCTCTGCGAAGATCACCCGGATGCCATGGCGCTTGACGCCCTCAATCAGCCGCTGCATCGCCCGGGGCGTGGGCTCCCGTCCCGGCGACACCTGAATAATCCCCACTTCCCTGAGACCGTAACGCCGAGCAAAATAGGTGAACGAGGGATGGAAACCGATATACTCCTTGATCCCAAACGTTGCCGTGGTCGCAGCGATCCTTTCGTGCAGCTCCCGAAGTTTTCCCAGCCACTGCTGAAGCCGCGCCTCGTAGAACTCCTTCCCGCTGGGGTCGGCCGCCATCAAGGCCGCCGTAATACGCCGGCAGATATCCTGGGCCAGGATGGGATCCAGCCAGACATGGGGATTGACCTCCCCATGGTGATGGCCATGCTCATGGTCCTCCCGCCGTCGCTCCCCTGCTTGGCCCTTGGGTTCGGCGGGGCCTCCCAGCACCTGACCGGGCAGCTCCTTGATGAGCTCCAGTCCAGCCACGGCCGTGACCACCTCGGGACGGGGCGGCTTCAGGGTACCCAGAAACCGCTGCACCCAGGGCTCCAAGCCGGCTCCGTTCAGAACTACAACCCGAGCCCGGCTTAATTGGGAGAGCTGCCCGGGTGAGGGCTCAAAGGTATGGGGACTGGCCCCCGGCGGGATAAGCAGCTGCACCTCCACCCGGTCGCCCCCCAGCTGGCGACAGAAATCCGCCAACGGCAGGATACTGGCCGCCACCTGAAGCCTTCCCTCCTGGGCCGCCAGGTCTGCCCGATAACCCCAGAGGGTGCAGTACATAACCATGACCATTACCAGACTGCGCCACCCCATCACCGGATCCTCCTTAACGCCGTCCCCCTTCAGGGACAGACCGCCTGACAGCTTTGGCAGATCCCCTCAAAACGGACCTCCACCCGCTGCACCAGATGATCCACCCGTCCCGCCATCACTGTCAGCAGCCGGCCCAGATCCATCGTCTCCAGACATACCACCGCGCCGCACCGGCGGCATTGGAAATGGGGATGGACCCCGTGGTCCACATCAGCCAGTTCATAGTAGCCGGCCCGCCCTGCCAGGCTGAGTTTCCGCAGAATGCCTTTCTGGGTGAAGAGGCTTAACAGCCGATAGACCGTGACCTTATGCAATCTGTCCCTTCGGGTCAAGGCCGCCAGAATTTCCGGTCCAGTCAGGGCTTGGCGGGTCTGCAGAAACAGGCCCAGCAAGGCCAATCGGGGACCCGTCGCCTTCAAGCCGGAGCGCGCCAGATATTCCCGCGGCTGCTTGTCGAGATTCATGGGGCCTTCATATCATAAAAGCAACTAAGTTGCAACTAGCTCCAGCCGCTGATCCCAGAACTCGGTGATGCTGCACCGGACCCTTGAGCTCCCTCAGGACGCCGGTGGTTGAGAGCGGGGCATGCTTAAAAAATCGGCCAGAATCAGATGATCCTGGCCTGGCGCCTGCCCAGGGTGAGGTGACCTCAGCCTGCCTGCCCGTTTTCAATCGACAATCTGCCCCGGTATCCCTGGCTTGGCCCATTTATAAAAGAGGAATCGGGCATGCAGCGGAAAGATGCGGATGCAGCCATGGGAAGCGGGGTACCCCGGCAGGATGCCTTCATGGATGAAATAGTTGCCGCCGATATTCAAAGCCAGATCCATGGGAGCGCCGTCAAACAGAGTGGAATTATGGTATTCATTCATATAGTAGACCACAAAATCTCTGGCCGGGGTCGATTTCGAGGTGCCGGAAGAGATGGGGAAGGTATGTTTCAGATTCCCCCATTCATAGAGGCCGAGAAACTGCTGGCGGCGGTTGATAAGGATGAATTTCTCGTGTTTGGCGGCCTTGGGCCAATATTCCGGCAGGATTTTCGGCTCGATGGTATAGTCCAAGGGGATGAAGATCCGGTTCCGGTCCGTACTCATATTGCCGGTGCCGTTCATGACCAGGAGGTAGTGGGTTTTATTCATGACGGCAATCCGATCTACGGCAATGTGGGAAATCCTCTTTAGGGCCGGGATGGAATGGACAAAGGATTGGATGGTCTCCCCGTCCGGCACCCGTACCTCAACGCTGGGCACCCCGTAGACCAACTCCACCTCCCCAGTGGTCATGACCCCGCGCTCGGACAACTCCCGATAAATGGGATTCCCCTGGTGCGAGACTTGAGCCAAACCGGCCTGGCACCACAGGAAGAAGGAAAGTACGGCACTGCTCAACAGAAATAATGACTTCATAGTCTCCTTTACATGATCATGCAGACCTGTTCCCAATCAATGTCCTGCTCACCCGCAGACCTGGGGCAAGGCTAGGTTTTGCCGTCGGTTGGCTCCGAGTGCGACCGTTATCTTGCCGGCCTATCGTCCCTCGCGATAACTACTATTTCCTGCTGATAAATTAAAAACGAACAAGGCGGCTGTCAATGTATTCCCTCTGATTAGAACGGCCAAAGAACCGGGGCCAGAAGGACGGTCGTCAGCCCCACCACCAGGGTCAGGGGGATACCGATTCGGGCGAAGTCGCCGAAGCGGTAGGTCCCCGGCTCCAACACCATGAGGTTGGTCTGATAACTCCAGGGCGAAATAAAGCTGCAGGAAGCGCCGATGAGCAGGGTCATGATCAAGGGCATGGCATTGACGCCCAAGTCGGCGGCCAGATTCATGGCGATGGGAAACATAAAGACGGCCGAGGCCACATTGGTGATCAAGACGTTCATCAGGATGCAGCCAAGATATACCATGACCAGGGCTATATAGGGGTGCTGCCCGCCGATACTGATGAGCAACCGGGCCAGGGCGCCGGCCAGGCCGCTGGCCTGGACTGCGGCCCCCAACCCCATGGCCGAGGCAATGATGATGAGGATGTTGAAATCAACGCTGCGGCCGGCCCAGCGGGTGGTCATACAGCCGGAGAGAAGCATGGCTCCGGTGGCCAACAGCGACGCGGTCAGCATGCTCAGCCATCCCCAGGAGGCGGCAGCCACCATGACGGCCATGATGCCCAGGGCCGTCACGGCCCGGTCATAACGTTTAAACCGGACGCCGGTGAGGCGCTTAGTAAGGGAAAACTTCACTTCGTTGAGATTATCCTGGAAAAAATCCTCCTCAACCTCAAGGATCAGGTCGTCACCGGCCTGGATTCGCACCTCGGCCAATGGAGTTTCCAGGGCTTGACCCAAACGGGATAGCCCTACAATGGCAAACCGGCAGGATGGGTCGGCCAGGGGCAGCTCGGCGATCCTGCGGCCGATTTCCGGGCATTGGGGCGACACCACCGCCTCCACCAACCGATGGGAAAAACGCTGGGATTCAAAGAGTCGGGCCCGCTGGGCCGGTTCCAAGCCGAAAGTGTCCCATAACGTGGGGATGACGTCAAAGGTGGCGGCAAAACAGAGGCGATCCCCGGCCGCCAGCACGGTTCCTGGCTGTAAAGGGGTCATCCCGCCGTTCTCCCGGCGGAGATCCAGAAGTTTGAACCCTTCGGCCTCCCAATAACCCAGGTCGGCCAGGGTCCGATTGATCAAGGGAGATCCGGCCGACACCACAAACTCGGTGCGATACCAGCGCTTCAACCGGTCGGTGACGTCGGTTTTCCGTGGCCCCGGCAACAGCCACCGACTGGTGCCGATGATGAAAACCAAACCCACCGCCGTCACCGGCACGGCCAGGGGGGCCATGGTAAACATACCCAAAGGTTCTATCGGCACCTGAGGGGAGTTGGTCAAATAGTCCCGGATCAGGCCGGCCAGGACCAAGTTGGTGGCCGTCCCGATCAGCGTACAAGTGCCGCCTAAGATGGTGGCATAACTGAGGGGGATATACAGCCGGGTGGCTTCCAGGCGGACAGATCGGGCCAGGTCACGGATCACCGGAATGAACATGGCCACAATGGGGGTGTTGTTAAGAAAAGCGCTGCCGGCGGCCACGGGCAGCAAGATCTTGAGCTGGGCCGCCAACAGGGTCCGGGGCCGGCCGACCAGGCGTTCCACCAGGAGGTTAATGGCGCCGGTTCGGTACATCCCCGCCGCCACCATGAAGAGCACGCCGATGGTAAGGACCCCAGGGTTGGCAAAACCCCGCAGCATCTCCTCCACCGGCGCCAGACCGAAGGTAAGACAGAGGGTCAAGGCTCCCAGAAACACCGCCACTGGCGGCACCCGGGTGGCCAGGAGCAGCCCAAAAACTCCCAGAAGGATCGCTAAGGTCAGATAGGCAGCAGGCTCCATGACGTCCGGTTATCTTTATTTCAGGAACGCCAACAGCCGCTCCACCGGCCAGGCATTGATGATGTCCTCCTTTTCGGCCCAGCCCCGCCGGGCCTGGGCGATGCCCAGGGGGAGGTAACGCAGCTGGTCAAGGTGATGGGCATCGGTGTTGATGACCATCTTCACCCCGGCCTCTTTGGCGGCCCGGATATTGACATCCCCCAGATCCAGGCGTTCGGGATAGGCATTGATCTCCAGAATGGTGCCCGTTTCCCGGGCCAGACGCAGGAGGTCGCTCACCGCCACTTCGTATTCCTCCCGGCGCTTGAGAATGCGACCGGTGGGGTGAGAGATGATATCCACATGGGGGTTAGCCATGGCAGTCTCGAAACGCCGCAGCATTTCTTCCCGAGGCAGGCGGAAGGCGGAATGGATGCCGGCGATGACATAATCCATCTGCGCCAGGACCTCATCAACAATATCTATACTGCCGTCATTCATGATGTTGGCTTCGCAGCCTTTGAGGATAATAAATTTTTTCCCCTCTTGCCGGAGGCGACCATTCAGGGCGTCTATTTCCCGGTTCCTGGCCAGGAGCTGTTCTTCATCCAAGCCGTTTTCGATGCGCAGGAATTTGGTATGATCGGAGATCCCTACATACTCATAGCCCCTGGCCATGGCCGCCTGGGCGATCTCGGCAATGGACTGGGCTCCGCCGTTCCAGTTGGAATGGACGTGGAGGTCGCCCCTGATGTCACCATAATCAATGAGCCGGGGCAGGCGGCCTTCCCGGGCCGCAGCCAACTCGCCCCGATCTTCCCGCAATTCCGGAGGGATCCAGGCCAACCCCAAAGCTTGATAGATCTCTTCCTCGGTGCCGCCGGCAATGATGTGGTCATGTTGATCGAAGAGACCGTATTCATTGAGTTTATAGCCCTGCTCAATGGCGATCTGTCTGAGGGCAATGTTATGTTCCTTGGAGCCGGTGAAATATTGGAGGGCCGCACCGTAGCTGGCCGCGGGAATGACCCGCAGGTCCGCATCCAGGCCCTGACGGAGCCGAACCGAAGATTTCGTGGAGCCATGGGCCTGGACCTTCAACACTCCGGGCTGGGATACAAAGAAATCCATAACCCTTTCGGGTTGGGAGGAGACCACGAGGAAGTCCAGATCCCCGATGGTCTCCTTTTTCCGCCGCAGGGACCCGGCCACATCAGCCCGCTCCACCTGGGGCAGGGATTGGAGGGCGGCCAGGATCTGGTCAGCCAAGGGCCACACCTCGCCCAGGAGAAAACGGCCGGTACTCTTTTTGAGAAACTCGATGCCCTCCAGGATATTGGCTTCGGTCTTGGCGCCGAACCCTCTCAACGGGGCAATCCGGTGGGCCCGAGCCGCGGCCTCCAGCTCCGCAAGATTAGTAATGCCCAACTTCTCATAGAGTACTTTGGCCTTCTTGGGCCCCATGCCTTCCACCGCCACCAATTCGTCCAGATTGATGGGGAACTTCCGCCGGAACTCCTCGTAATACTCAATCCGGCCGGTCTTGAGATATTCTTCGATCTTATGGGCGATGCTCTCGCCGATACCGGGGATGGCTTTGAGGGCCTTGAAGCCTCCCTGCCGGTACAGGTCTTCGATGCTGTCTTTCAGATTCTCCAGGGTGATGGCCGCCTTCTGATAAGCATAGGGTTTGAAGGGCACCCCGTCCATCTCCAGATATTCAGCAATTTCGTAGAACAGCTTGGCAAGTTCCCGATTCCTCATAGCGCCTGCAGCCTCTCTTTAGGGAATGACTGTCACTGTCCGGGATTTTTCTGCTCTTCTCCTGCCCCACCCCGGCAACGGAAAACCTGGCCTGAGGTTGGTTCTCATCCGGAAACTCCGGCTGCATAGGTGATAGAGCGTCGAGGGCTTGATAAATCAAGCCCCTACAATGGGCACGCCTTTCAACTCGGGCCTTTCCGGACGGGCACGAGGTTGACGATGACATGTAATAACCTTACCGGAGATTACCGGTCTACCGGCGTCAGGTCTATCGGCAGCAGGGCCTGACGTTGTCCCCACCGGGACGGGAGGACCGCCCCTTTCAACAATAAGGTAACAGAGGACCAGGCCGCGGAAAAAGCCTTTTTCCGGAAAACCTCCGCCAACTGACAAATTATTTTAAAAATATAAATATTGACAGGGGGCGATGCCAGGCGCCTTTGCCCCTCTATGCTCCCAGGGTCTGTTTTTCCATTCCAACTCCAAGTCATTCCTTATAAAAGTCGCCTGCGAACCATGGGTCTCAGGGGCGATCTTCCCGATTGACTTGATCGGGCCAGCCGGCCCGTCCCCAGAAAAATCCTTCCGGCAGCTCCTCTCTGACCCCACCCTATTGTATTTTATGAAAAATTACCATTACCAAGAAAATAAAGTCGTCAGTTGTCAGAAAAATCGGTTTCCGGTTTCCAGTTTCCGGAAGAGCTTTTCTTTTAGTGGGGCGGGCCTCTGTGCCCGCCCAAGGTAGCCACCGGCAGCGACCTTTATTTTCATGGTTCGTTGGTGATTTTTATCAATAATGGCAATTAGATAGAAAATAAAGTTCGCAGTTCATAGTTCGTAGAGGTTAGAGGGGAGTCCGTAGGGCCGGCATCCTTGCCGGCCCCGGCCGTTCCCCTGGGATCAACCTTTATTTTCATGGTTCGCAGGTGACTTTTATAAGTCATGGCAATTACCAAAAAAGTGGTCAGTGGTCGGAAAAATCAGTCCCAATTCCAAGTTTCCCAAAGAGCTTCTCTTTTAGGCTCTCTTTTAGTGGGGCGGGCCTCTGTGCCCACCCTATAAAGTTTGTTCCCACCAGGAAATTTCTGACCAACCCCAGGAGTCTGCCAGATACACAGGACCTGGCAGATTTTTCGGGAATATTTTTTCCTCTAAGGGATTAATGAAATTATCCGGCCTTGCCGATTTATAGCATGACGCTGCTAAAAAAATTAAACAGATTGCCAGCTAGATTCTCATTGCCGATTATTCTTGCAAAGGACGAGGTTGATTATGCAGGTATTAGCTCTCCTTCCCCCCGGCAGCCTCTCGCCCCTGCTGTTATCTTTGGTTATGGCCGCTTGGGATGTGGCCACTCGGCGCATTCCCAACTTCTTGACCTTTGGCGGGGCGTTGGCGGGGCTCATGTACCATCTCGCCCTGCAGGGCTGGCAAGGCCTCTGGTTCTCCCTGGGCGGTCTCACCCTGGGTCTGGTGCTGCTGCTTCCACCCTATGCCTTGGGGGGCATGGGAGCGGGCGATGTCAAAGCCTTGGCCGCTCTGGGGGCCTGGCTGGGACCCAAGGGAATCCTCTCGGTCTTCTGTTTTATGGGCTTGGCCGGCGGCATTTTGAGTTTAGGGGTGCTTCTTTTCACCGGCAGGCTCTGGCAATACCTGCGCTCTGGCTGGTATCGCCTGCTCAACCTTATTCTTCTGCGCGGCCAGCGGCGCGTCCTGGTGGAAACCGTGAGTCCAGGTCAGGAAAAACTGGCCGGCATACCTTACGGGGTGGCCATAGCTTTGGGTATGTTGGTTTTCCTCAGATGGGGGAGTCTGCTCTAAGGGGTCTGAGGCGCCTGGTGGCTGGCTGAAATGGCTCTTTTGGACATAATAAGGAGGAAGTGATGCCGATGACGAGGCTCGCACCACGATTGCACCAGTGGTTGGCGTCGGACCTTGATCTCTTTGCCGGTCTTTGGCGGATTACCATTGTCTTGGCTGTCTCCCTGGCATTGCTGACGCCAGCCATTGCGGCTGGGTCCAATCTCTTGGAACAGCCTCGGGAGGAGGATTTAGAACAGACCATCCGCCTGCGCTCCGGTCGTTCCAAAGTCCTGCGCACTTCCTTCCCCATCCAACGGATTTCGGTGGCTGATCCTGAGATTGCCGATATTGTCCTCATCTCGGACCGTGAGGTGTACATCAACGGTAATGCCAGTGGGGTCACCAACATCAGCTTCTGGGGAAAACAGCGGTTCTTCAGCGCCAAAGTGATGGTGGAACCCGATGTCAGCATCTTGAAAGAAAAGCTCCGCAAGGTTCTGCCCAAAGAGAAGATCGCCGTGGAGGCGGCCGGCGATATGGTGGTGTTATCCGGGGAGGTCTCCGGTCCCGTGGCCCAGGAAACCGCTCTGGCCCTGGCCGTGCCTTTTGTGGAAGGGAAAAAGGAAAAAGTGGTCAATCTTCTCCATGTGGGCGGCGTCCAACAGGTCATGGTGGCCGTGCGGGTGGCCGAAATCAACCGCTCGGTGGGGAAACAGATCGGCATCAACTTCCTCTATTCCTCCTTGGACGGGCGCAATTTCGGCGCCACCCTTCTGGACCAGCTCAGTGTTATCTCCAATATGAACCGGAATATGACGGAAGTCACGGCGCCGGGTGTCCTGTCCAATACCGCGGGCAATTCCAACAGCATCTCTTCTCAACAGCGGTTGAGTTCTGCAGTGAACGCCATTTTTGGGGGCGTCGCCGGCAATTTCTTCTGGGCCGCCTTCTTCGATCTCTTGAAGCAGCAAGGTCTGGGGCGAATCCTGGCCGAACCGAACCTGGTCACCACCAGCGGCCAGGAAGCCAGCTTCCTGGCCGGCGGCGAATTCCCCATTCCCGTGCCTTCCGGTTTGGGCACCACCTCCATTGACTATAAAAAGTTCGGGGTGGCTCTGATCTTTACCCCCACGGTGCTGGACAACGATAAGATCGCCCTGCGCATCAACCCCGAGGTCTCGGAACTGGATTTCTCCAGTTCGACCGTGGTGGTTCTGGACCACTATATCGTCCCCGGTCTGCGGGTCCGGCGGACCAGCACTCAGGTGGAGATGCGGGATGGCCAGACCCTGGCCATTGCCGGATTGTTATCGGATCAATACCGCACCGTGGTCAATAAATACCCGGTGCTGGGGGATATCCCCATCTTGGGAACCCTGTTCCGATCCAAAAATTTCCAGAAAAACGAAACCGAATTGGTCATTCTGGTGACCCCCCATTTGGTGAAAAATCAACCTCCCGGGCCGCCGCGACTGCCCACGGACAAATATGTGGAGCCCACGGACGCAGAATTTTACCTCATGAACCGCTTGGAGGGCCGGAAAGGCAGTCCAGTGGCCCGGCCGCCGGTGCTGCCGACGCCGACCCTACCTCCGGAATTCGGCCACCAATGAGCCAGAGGAACCGCATACAGGTGAACTCCCTTAAAACTGCCAACCGTCAACCCATCAGGAAAGGGCAACTATGCTTATCAATGCTACCCTCCAACGGTTGCTGGGCTTCGGGGTAATGCTGCGACTACTCCTTCTTGGCGGCCTCTGTCTGTCTCTGGTCGCCTGCGCCCAACCTTCCGCCCTGGAGCGTGATTTCGGCCAGTCCTGGGCTCATAACCAGGCGGTGCAGATTGTCAACCCCACGGCCGGCTTCACATCGCCTCCGGCCACGGGTCTGCCCCCCAAGGCCGGAGCCAATATCATGGATGCCTATGATAAAAGTTTTGAAAAAAAGGAGGCTGCCGGCGGCTCCACTACCATTAACCTGACGCCCATGACCACCGGCAGCGGCAAGTAACGCCGCTGTCGATAACAAGGAGATGCCCCCCACCATCTCCGGGGGTGACCGGGAGCGATCTTGGTAATTGCCATTAATTAGTGCCCATACGGAAACTGCCCCTCCCCGGCAGTTGTAAAAGTCAGCCGGGCACTATACAGGTCATCGCCTTCGGCTAGCTTGGGCGGGCACTTAAGGCCCGCCCCACTAGCAAAGCGCCGACAGCGGGCAAGGCCCGACCTATAATACTACGAACTATGAACTACGAACTATATTTTCTACCTATCTGTGTGTCACTGGCCGCCTCGTTGAGGAGCGGTTAGACCAATGACTTCGGAGGAAAATAACATGTCAACCCGCCGCACAGTCATGTTCCTGTTGGCCGCCCTCCTATTGGTCAGCGGCTGCGCCCGGACGGTCTCGCCCCTGGCCGATGAACACCAAAGATTTCTGGCCCAGATCAGACCTGTTGATGCTACCGTGGACCAGGCTCTGGTCCAGGCCAGATATTTCAGCATCGCCGGCCGTCACGATCAGGCCGTTGCCCTGTTGGAGGGAGCCCTGCAACTCCATCCCGAAAATATCAAACTGCTGAACGGGCTCGGCAGCCTGTATGACCAGATGGGGGCTTATCAGCAGGCCCAAGAGACCTATAAAAAGATCTTGGCCCTGGAGGCCGGCAACACCGTGGCTCTCAATAACCTGGGTTATTCCTATTACCTGGCCGGAGATCTGGGACAGGCCGAAAAGACCTTGCGGGACCTGTTGGCCAAATATCCCGAGAATACCGTGGCCCGCAATAACCTGGGCCTGGTCTGGTGCCGCCAGGGCCGTAACGAGGAAGCCCTGGCATTATGGGAAAAGAAAGATGGGCCGACTGCGGCTAGGGAAAAACTCCATGCCGTCCTGGCTATGCTGGCCCGGGGTCAGAACCAACCGGTAGCGGCCCGAGGACCTGAAACGGACACCAAGATTTCCGTTCCCGCCCGGCAGCCCGCCGAGGCCGAGGAGGTTGCGGCGGGGGATCAAGACCGAATCCAGGAACCGGCTCCCTTGGCGGCCACTCCGGGAACAACTGACAACAACCGGAACGCCACCCCACCCATAAGAGTCGAGGAAGTAACCATGGTGGTGCAGCCGGCCGCCTCTCCTGCCCCTGTCTCGGCCCTGTCCCCGGGACGGCGGCCTCCCCTTTCAGTCGAGCCGGCAGCCGACTTGCCCGGAGACGCCGGGGGCGCCCCTGAAGAACTGGAAGAAGTCACGGAGGTACCACTCCAACAGCAGCGGGACGGTCGTGGTCCCTTCCGCCTGCTGCAGGTTCAATCTCCCGATGAGACCCCCCAGGTAAAACCGGTGCGGGAATACCTGCCCATGTTTCACGTTCACGAAGTCCAGCCAAGCCGGGCACTGCCGGTGGAGATGGTTTTTTAAGGAGGGTAGTTGCCATGAGGTCATCCCCTCGCCGCCTTGCTTACCTACGGTCTACGCCGGGAAGGCATCACCTCGGCCTCTTGCCCCTAACTCTGCTGCCATGGGTAAGGCTCGCGGCAGTTTTTCTCCTGCTGCCCCTGCTGCTCAGTGCCTGCCTAACGACCAAGGGCCAGAGAAACACTTCCAATCTGCGGGGGTTGACAGCCTCCGAAGCTGAGCAACTGCAATCCCTCCACAACCCGGACTGGCGCTATCCCCTGCGCCCGCCGGAACGCCAAGAAACCTTCGGGTCTCTGGCCGAAACTGCCGAACTGATGTTGCAAAGCGGCAATTATGAGCAATCCATTTATAACTACAGCAAAATCCTGTTCCAACACCCGGAACGGCATGATATCCGCTATAAATTGGCCTTGGCCCTCCTCTTCTCCGGCCACCTGGAGGAAGCCAGACGGGAGTTGGCCCAGGTTCTGAGCCAGCAACCCGACCATGTGGAGGCCCACGAGGCCCTGGGCTGCATCTTCCTCGAGGAGAACAAGCCCGCTGAGGCCCAGCAGGAGTTCCACACTGTCCTTACCCTCAACCCGCAGCGGGCCCAGGCTCGGGCCTTATTGGGAGAGGTTTATCTAACAATGGGCCAATATGCCAAGGCGCTGACCGAATGTCAGGCGGCCTTGACCCATAATCCAAAGAATGCCGCCATCATGAGTAATATCGGATGGATACATTACCACCGAAAGAATTACGACGAGGCCCTGCGCTGGCTGCGTCAAGCCCAGGGGTTGAAGCCGCAGCATCCCCGCATCAATCAACGCCTGGGCATGGTGTTGGCGGCCCAGAAAAAATATCCCGAAGCCCTGGAGGCCTTCCGACGCGGTGGTGATGATGCCCAGGCTTTCAATAATATTGGCGTATATTACTACCTGGATGGCCGCTATCAAGATGCTGCCCGCTTTTTCCAAAAGGCTCTGGACCTGCGGCCTGTTTATTATGAAGAGGCCAAAGTCAATCTGGACAAAGCCTTGGCAAAATTGCAGCTGGATCAGGCAGGCCGGGTGATGGCAACAACACCGATGCGGCCGCAGGAATCACCGCAGCCTTCACCCCCCATCCGTCAGCAGCAGGAGGATGAATAGGTTATGTCAGTCATCACCCGCGGCCATATGGATGTCCGTTCCATCACCCTGAAGTTGGTGGACGGTTCAATAGTCACCGGCAAGATCAATCTGATCCAACGGGGAGAACAGGAACATCGGGTCAGCGACATCTTCGTCGGCCGCAAGGAACCCTTTGTGGTCATTTTCCAGGCCTGTATTGATGAGATGGAAGACCAGGTGCTGGTGATTAATAAACAGCACATCATCTACGTCATCCCCCAGGAAGAACTGGACTAGGCCTGCCGCCGGGCTTCGACTCAGATCCCGGCTAACCCTAAACCGGCCGAACCGTCTGGGCTAAAAGTGGGAGTGGAGTCCGGAAAAAGTTAAGAAAAAAAAGAGGTCGGCACCCTTATGCCAACCTCTGGTGATTACTTTAATCTTTGGTCGGGACGAGAGGATTTGAACCTCCGACCCCCTGAACCCCATTCAGGTGCGCTCCCAGTCTGCGCTACGTCCCGACATCGGTTTCGTCGTCGGCTGCCCGGCCGGGATGGTTGCGGCCTTTCCGGCGGGGCTTCCGGAATTTAAATATACCCCCCTTGGCCTGTCCTGTCAAGCAATCCCTAAACAAAAGCAGCGGCGAGACCCAGGTTAAAGGCCTTCAGATTGGTCTCCAGGTGTTGCTTGGGCGTCCGGGCGGCAATGATCTTCTCGAAGGTCGGAGCGGTAAACGGCACCTGGCCGGTGCTCACCAAGGCCCCCAACAGCACCATATTCACCGCCAGGGCGCTGCCGGCCTGTTGGGCCAGGGCATTGCCGTCCAAAGCAATGAGGCGGCCGGTGTGAGCCTTCAGGAGGTCCAGCATCTGGGACACCGGTGGATAGGAGGTCTGCCCCGTGGCCACCGTATAGGGCACATTGACACCGGTGTTGGTCACCACCAACGCCCCGGGGCGGCAGCGGTTCAGGGAACGGAATGTTTCCAGGATTTCAAATCCCAAGAGGATATCCGCCTCTCCCAGGGAGATGATGGGACTGGCCAGAGTCCCCAGGACCACCGTGGACTCCACCACCCCGCCCCGTTGGGCCATGCCATGGGTCTCGGCTACCTGGACCGGATATCCCGCGGCCATGGCCGCCTCGCCTAAGAGACGGGTGGCCAAAAGCGTCCCTTGGCCGCCGACGCCCGTGCAATAAATCCGCAGTTGCAGGTCTTGATCCTTGGTCATATTGGCTGTCTCAACCATATATCAGAAAATAAAGTTCATAGTTCGTAGTTTATAGCCGTAGCATGTCCACCATATGGTGGTTTCTGGAAAAAAATGAGATTCAGTGAAACGAGCCGCCGTGCCCGCCCGCCCTGTGCCATCTGCGGCCACCCTGTATTTCCTCGTGGCTGGCTTTTCTAAGTAACTGCAATTACCACCTCAGGGGGGCTGGGTCTGTTGCGGGGATCTCAAACGCCCTTGGTGGATTTGGCCCGGATGGCCTTTTTCTGGCAGAGCTGCAGACAGAAGCCGCAGGCATTGCACAGGGTCTCATCAATCACCAAAGGTCCCTCTCCCGACAAGGGGGGCTGCAAAGCCGGGCAGCCGAAATAATCCAGACAATGGCGGCAGTCCCGGCATTCCGGCCCCACCTCGAAGGTCTTGGCCCGCTTTTTCTGTCCCAGACGCTGCAGATACAGGATGCAGGGCGACCGGGAGATGATCACCCGCACGCCGCTGGCCGCCACCGCCTCTTTGACGGCCGCCAGGGCCAGGCGGTATTGCAGGGGATTCACCAGCTTGACCTGGTCCACCCCCAGGGCCTGGACCACCTGATGGATGTCGATGGTCTGGCCGCCATAGCCAGGCGGGGGCGGGCTGACGCCGGGATGGGGTTGATGCCCGGTCATAGCCGTGGTGCCGTTATCTAAAATGATGAGGAGAAAATCATGGTTATTATGAACCGCGTTCACCAACCCCGGCAGGCCGGAATGAAAGAAGGTGGAATCCCCGATAAAGGCGATGACCTTCTGGTCCGTGGCTTTGGCCATCCCTGCCGCGGTGCTGATGCTTGATCCCATACAGAGCAGGTAATCGGCCATATTCAGAGGGGGCAGCAGGCCCAGGGTGTAGCAACCGATATCCGTAGAAAAGACGCCTTCCACCCCCAGATCCCGCAGGGCAATCTTCACGGCATAGTAGGTGGCCCGATGGGAGCAACCGGGACAGAGATTGGGCGGCCGCTCCGGCAGAGGCCGGCCCAGCAGGGCCGCCGGGTCCAGAGGCTGGGGCGGAATGTACGGCACCTCAAAGTAGGCGGCCACAACTTGGCGTACCAGGCCCGGGTTGTACTCATACAGACGGCTGAAGAGGCCCGGACCCTTTCCCTGAATGGACGGCGGCTGGCTCAGGCCGGCGGCAATGGCCCGCACCCCCTCTTCCAGATAGGGCTCCAGCTCCTCCACCACCAGGACCTTCTCCACCTCGGCCAGAAAATCCCGGATCAGCCTGGCCGGCAGGGGGTGGGTGAATCCCAATTTCAGGTGGCGGACTTGATCCCTGATTCCCAGATCAGCTATGGCATCGGTAACATAGGCGGAGCTGACCCCGCTGGAGATGATGCCCCAGGGGCCATTTCCCTCCACCCGGTTGTACGCCGAGGTCTCTGCCAGTGCCGCAGCCTTGGCCTGCTGGGTTAGGAGGATACCGTGGGCCTGGCGAGCCACCGCCGGGACCATGACATAGCGGAAGGGGTTTTTCACAAACCGGCCCTGTCCCTGCCGGGGCTGCAGCTCTCCCAGAACTACGACCCCCCGGCTGTGATTGATCCGGGTCGTGGTCCGCAGGATCACTGGCAGCTGCAGCTCCTCCGACCACCGGAAGGCCAAGGCAGTCATGTCCTTGGCTTCCTGGGCGTTGGCCGGTTCCAGCATGGGCAGCCCCGCCATCTTGGCATAATAACGGTTGTCCTGTTCGTTCTGGCTGGAAAAGAGGGAGGGGTCGTCGGCCGACACCAGCACCAGTCCGCCCTTGACGCCGCTGTATGCCAAAGTCATGAGGGTGTCCGCAGCCACGTTGACGCCCACATGCTTCATGGCACACAGGACCCGAAGGCCCGAGGCCGCCGCCCCCGCCGCCACTTCCAAAGCCACCTTCTCGTTGGTGGAGTATTCAAAATAGAGGTCGGTCTCCCGGGCCAACTGGTAGAACCGGTCGCCGATCTCGGAAGAAGGCGTCCCGGGATACTGGGTGACGAACGCCACCCCAGCCTCCAAGGCCCCCCGGACGATGGCCTCGTTACCTAACAACAGCTGCTTCTCTCCCGGCTGACCGCCAAGCAATGGATGCATATCAGACCTCAATGACTCCGTGAAAATATCACAACATGAGGGCCTTACGCGGCGGCTGGCCTCAGCTCGTCGGCCGCAAATTTTTTGCCTCCCCATGTTGCCAAACCGAGTTTTTGAATTACCATATATACATTACGGTGACAATAAAAAAACTGCTGTTCCCATCAGACCCCCACAGCCCTGGAAAAATTTCTTGCAAATTCAAAAACCGGCGTTTATATATCACTTTCGTTACCTTGAGCCATCGCCTTGTCAAAGGGGGGAGCACCGTGAGAGAAGTGGGGAATATCCGGTTCAGCCAGGACCATCTCTGGGCCCGTTTGGAGGAAGACGGCCGCGTCACCATCGGCATTTCCGACTTCCTCCAGGAAGAAGTCGGTGAGATCTATAATATCCAACTGCCTGAAGAAGGGGAAGAAATCCTCAAGGACGATACCTTCGGCATCATCGAAGCCCAGGGCGGCCGCCGGGAACTGCTGGCCCCCCTCTCCGGCGAGGTGGTCGAGGTCAATTATGAATTAAACGACGTCCCGGAGCTGGTCAATGAAGACCCCTATGAGGAAGGCTGGATCCTCCGGCTGGATATGACCGCCCCCAGCGAATTCAATGAACTGCTCACCGAAGACGAATATGAAGATTATTTAAAAGAGGAAGAAGAACCCGATTTTGACGAAGAATACGATGAAGACTATCCGGACGAAGACGAAGACGAGTAGCTCCTCGGCTTCGGTCCACCCCTGTTTCTCAAAGCCGGTCAGTCTGCTTCCGGGGGGGCAATGGCTCCCCGTTCCCCTGGGAATCAGGAGGTAGCCTGACCATCATGTGGTTGTCACTCTGGCAAGGACTTACCTCCGTCCGCCTGGCCCTCCTCTCCCTGCTCCTGGTCGGCCTCGGCTCCATCCTGGGCACCCTGCTGCCCCAACGGCAGGCCCCGGAGTACTATCTGGAGCGCTTCGGCACTGTCGGCGCCGCCCTCATCGGCCGCCTGGGTCTGGACGACGTCTATCGCAGCCCCATCTTTCTCAGTTTCATCGCCCTGCTGCTGCTCAACCTCATCGCCTGTTCCCTGAAACGGCTGCCGGAGGTCTGGCGCCAGGTGCGGAGCCACCCGGGTCTGGAGGCCTATAAGAATCTGCCTCCCCGCCTGCAGTTCACCTGGAACCGGCGGGAACAATCGCCCCAACAGTTCCTGACCCAGATCCTGCCCCGGCTGCTGGGACGGCCGACCGTGGTGGCGGAGGACGGCACCACCTGGTATCTTATCCGCCGGGGGCGCTGGGGGCGCTGGGGGCCCTATCTCATCCATCTGAGCATCATCATCGTCATTATCGGGGCCATTATCGGCAATCTGGGCGGCTTTCAGGGGCAGATCAACCTCATGCCCGGCGAAGCCACCGACATCCTCCGCCTCACGGACCCGCCCGGCGATAAAAAGCTGGATTTCCGCGTCAGGTTGGACAACTTCCAGGTGAGCTACTACCCCAACGGCACCCCCCAGGAATTCCGCTCCGATCTTACCTTTCTGCAGGGCGGCCAGCCCGCCAAAACGGCCGTCCTCCGGGTCAATGACCCGGTGACCTTCGGCCACCTGACTTTTTACCAATCCACTTATCAGGCCATGCCCCAGGGACCGGTGATCCTGGAAGGCACCCTGGGCGACAAGACCTTTACCATCGAAGCGTCCCTGCGCCAGCGGCTGTCGCTGCCCGATGACCAGGGGATGATCATGGTCTGGAAGGTGGAGAGCAACATCATGGGCCTGGGCCCGGCCGTGCAATTGGCCTACCGCCCGGCCGGCGGCGGCCACCCCCTGCTGTTCTGGGTGCTGGCCGATACCAGCCGGGGGCAACCCCCGCAGCCCGGCCCCCATGTCTTCCGGATAAAAGAGTTGGCCTTAGCCTACAGTTCCGGCCTCCTGGTCAAATATGATCCCGGCGTCTGGTGGGTCTACCTGGGATTTCTCCTGATGCTCCCCGGCTTCTGGTTGGCCCTCTTTGTGCCTCGGCAGCGTTGGGCCATTGCGGTGGTCCCCCAGGGAAAAGAAAAGTATCGCCTGACCATCGCCGGGGTGGGCGACCGCCACAAAATGGCCCTGCAACGGCGTCTGGAGAAACTCCAGGCCGCCTTTGAGGAATAACGTATGAGTGCCAAACTCCTTGGATGGGTCCTGCTGCTATATTTCTGCGGCAGCCTGATGTATCTGGTGGCTGCGGTCTTTCAACAGCGCCAGCTCAATGGCCTGGCCCGCTGGCCGGTTCTTGGCGGCTGGGGCCTCCATACCCTCAGCCTCATCTGGCGTTGGCTGGAATCCCATCAATTGAACATCGGCCACGCGCCATTAGCCAATTTCTATGAATCCCTGCTCTTCTTTTCCTGGGCGGTGATCTGCGTCGCCTATCTGTCGTTCTGGCGGCAGATGCGGGACTATCTGGCCAGCTTCGTGGCCATGCTTGCCTGTCTGATCCTGGCCTACGCTTCCTTCGGCGGCCATGCCAGCGATATCATGCCCCTGATGCCGGCCCTGAAGAGCAACTGGCTCATCATCCACGTCATCACCTGCTTTCTGGCCTATGCCGCCTTTGCTCTGGGTTTCGGCGCCGCCCTCCTCTACTTTTTTGTCTCCCGGCCCGCCTTTCCCAAGAAATCCCGGGAACTCCAGGCCAGACTCCACCTTACCGCCCCGGACCTGGATGACCTCATCTATCGGGCCATCCTCATCGGCCTCTTCCTCCTCACCCTGGGGATTATCACCGGCGCGGTCTGGGCCGAATCGGCCTGGGGCCGCTACTGGAGCTGGGACCCCAAAGAAACCTGGTCCCTGATCACCTGGCTGATCTACGCCGGCCTCCTCCACGCCCGCTTCGCCCGGGGCTGGCAGGGCAAACGCATCGCCCTCCTGGCCGTCATCGGCTTCGCCGCCGTGCTGTTCACCTATTTCGGGGTCAGTTTCCTGCTTCCCGGCCTGCACGCCTACTTGACCTAAAAACAGTCACCGGGTGCCTGCAGCTCCCCGAAGGCGCAGTTTCTGCCGCTGTCCCTGGTCCATCCGGCCCACCCTGCGGCACAGGAGCTGGAGGCCGATGGCCAGGTCAAAACAAAAAGGGGTGAGGAAACCCTCACCCCTGGATCCTGATCCTGCACCTTTGAACCTTAACGTTCAAGCTTCCGTCTCATCCGGGCCAGACCAGTCAGACCCGCGGCCAGCAGGAGCGCGGCCCCGGGCAGGGGAACCACCGTCCCAAAAGCCTGGATTTCTGAGACAGAATAACAGCTGTCACCGCTCACGGCCATAAACCGTAATTTATCGGTGGTAATGGGTGCGGCCAGAAAATGCTTTTCGGTATTGTCAGCCGGATTGGGCCGGGTCTGCAACCCCCAGCCATAGCTATCGTAATTGGGCACGTTCCAAGCCGTCTGCCAGGCGCTGCCATCCCAGTAGTCAATTCGGTAGGCGTCGTTGTCATCGGCCTGAACTATCATGCTGTCAATTTTGAAAAAGCCCTGCAGGTCAATGACAATATTTGGCACCGTGCCGTACCAATAGAGACTTCCTGTCTGCCATGGAGCCCCCCGGACCATGAATACCCCATCAACCACCCGGCCGTCGGTGCCGCCGCCAAAGGTGCCATTGTAGGTAATGGGCTTGTTGAGGGCCACATTATCGGCCGCGGCCACACCTACCATCATCAACATCAAAAAAACCATCGCCAATGATAATAAAATTGTTTTCCTTTTCATTATCTCCTCCTTTTAAAGTTTATTTTATATTAATGCAATAAATATGCCGACGGACCTTTCCTCTCACGATTTTTTACATAGTATTCGTAGAGAAACGGACCTCAAGTTGGCAGGGGGCAAGGGAGGATGAGGGAAGTTCCGTTGAATTGGCTTAATTTAGCAAGGAAAACAAAGCATTATTCTTTTGATTAGCCTGAGTTTCTGGATAAGCGCACCATAAGGAGACCACTCCTTTTTTCAACCCATTCAGTCTCCTTGGTCTTCTTGCCGCACCCGTACTAGGGCTGGCCCTGGCAGCCTGTCATCTTCTTGTTTAGTATTTTAAACACCGCGTTTTGTATCTTGAACATCCCGGCGTCTTTTCTCCAGCCGCAGGGAATTATTGCTGAAGCCGCCTCCAGAGATCGCTTTGCAGGGGGGTGATTTATCCCACCCCTGAAGGCACCTTTCCTTTCATCTCCTATCCCGAATTTTCAGATGGGCACTAATTTATCCATGAGTTGCAGGGGGTGGGTGGCAACGGCCGATAACGAATCCTTTTTTCTTTCTCCTGGCCCCGTCCCACTCCTCAGGGCACCGTGGCCTCTTCCCAGGAAATCTTTTGCAGGCCGGCCATGCCCCGGAAGTGCACCACCAGTTGGCGCCAGGGGATGTCCATCTTCGATTGCAGGCGCAATTTATAGGTCAGGGTCCGGGTCTGGTGGTCCAGATAATAATTAATAAAGTTGATGGTCAGGCGGTGTTCCTCCAGATAGCTTTTCACCGTCTCCAGATGCCCCTGTTCCTGGTCGAAGACCAGGGTCAGGAGGGTGTGTTCATCCCGGGGCAGATACCTTTTGATCTTCCGGAAACCATAGAGCACCAGGAGGCTGAGGATCACACAGGTCAGGGCCGGGAGGAAAAACCCGGCGCCGATGGCCAGACCGATGCCGGTGACCAACCAGATGCTGGCCGCCGTGGTCAGCCCTTTGACCGTGCCCTTGCCTGAGATGATGGCCCCGGCGCCCAAGAACCCCATGCTGGCGATGGCATAGGAGGCGATGCGGGCCGGGTCTAGACGGATAACCGATTCTGCCATGGGCACATCGCGATACAGGACGGGGATGTATAATGACAGCATCATGAGCAGGCAGGCGCCGGTACAGACCAAGACGTTGGTGCGCAGACCTGCCGCCTGGCCATGGATTTCCCGTTCAAAGCCAATAATCCCGCCCACGAGGGCGGCGATCACCAATTTTACCAGTTCGCAGGAGAGGTCGCTGCACGTCCACATGGTTTTGTCCTCATCAGCCTCCTGGATCATCCCGTCCTTGGGCTAACTTGGGAGGGCACTTAAGGCCCGCCCCACTGAATCTAATTTTTCCAGAAACGGGAAACTGATTTTTCTGATTAAGGCTTTTCCCCCAGGAGGCGGTAGACGGCCAGGGGTTCGCTTCGTCCTTTGAGAACTACCGAAGGACCTGCCTCCAGTCGGAAGGAAGAGGCCAATTCCCGGAAGGTTTCCGGTCCCACCAGGATATCGGCGTCCAACTCCCGGGTCAGGCTTTCCAAACGGGCGGCGATGTTGACCACATCGCCGATGACGGTGAAATCCATGTGGCGCTCGGAGCCGATATTGCCGGCAATGGCCTCGCCGGTATTGATGCCGATGCCCAGCCGGCCGATTTGGCAGCCTTCGGCCTGCAGCTCTCGCAGACGCCGGTGCATGGCCAGGGCGCAGCGGGCCGCTTTGACCGCCGGCTGTTCTATTTCCAGAGGCGTGCCGAAGACGGCCATGATGTTGTCGCCGATGAATTTGTCCAAGGTCCCTTCGTGCTCGAAGACGATATCCACCATAGCCGAGAAAAAGCGGTTGAGCATCTCCACCACCATCTCCGGCTCCATCTGTTCCGCCATGCTGGTGAAGCCCCAGATATCGGCAAAGAGGACTGTCACCCGCTGGCGTTTACCTCCCAACTGCAGCAGTTGGGGATTGTTGAGGATTTCTTCCAAGACACGGGGGCTGACGTAGCGGGAGATGGTGTCCCGCAGCAGGTGTTTCTGCTGGTACAGCCGCAGGCGGCTGCGCAGGGAGGCCTCATGGCCCATCTCCTCCTGGGCAATCTCCTTCAGCAGCCGTTGCAGTTCGGGATCGTCCGCCTGCTCGCTGAGGTCCAGATAGGCCCGGCGGGCCTCCATTTCATGGGAGATGGCCAATTCAATGGCCTGGATGATATCCTTTTCGGACATACGCCGATCCTTTTAACATAATTCCGGGCATCTCTATGATAATCTCAGCCGGCGGTGGGGCGATGCCGCGGTGGCGGCTCTAAGGCCTCAGGTTAATCTGGCATGTTCCACTTTCAGGCAACGGTTCATCACCACCTGCAGGCCGGCCTGGCGGGCCTGGCCCGCAGCTTCGGCATGTTCCAGCCCCAGCTGCATCCAGACGACCTTGGCGCCGATGGCGATGGCCTCGGCCACAATGGCCGGGATGGCCTCCACCTGCCGGAAGATATCCACGATCTCCACCGGTTCGGGGATGTCCGTCAGGCTGGCGTAACAACGCTGACCCAGGACCTCCCGGCATTTGGGATTCACCGGGATGATACGATAGCCCTGGGCCTGGAGGTATTGGGCCACCTGGTAACTGGGCCGGCTGGGGTCGCTGGACAGGCCCACCACGGCAATGGTGCGATATTGCCGGATGATCCGGGCGATCTCTTCCGGGCCGGCGGATAGGGCCGGGGGCTCGGGCGCAGGGACGGTCATGTGTTCTCCTCCTGAATACAGGCGGCGCAGGGTCGCTGCACCCGTACCGTCAGCGTCTGCCCCAACCGCAGCATATATTGTAAATAACGGAAGGCAAAGCGCAACAGTTCGGCCTCATCCGCCTCCATCCGGGCCTGGAGCTCCGGTTCCACTTGAAAAACTTTGAGGAAGTCGGTGCCAAAGACAAAGTTCCGAAACCAATCCAAATCATAGGCCGCCTGGAAGTAGTGGTCCTTAAAGCGAGCACTCACCGGCTTGCCCTGGCGGGCACCGATCTGCAGCATGATGGCCTTCCACTCCCGATCCAGGTCCATATACGGCTCCAGGCCCTGATCAATGATCCAGGTCGGCACCGTCCATTCCCCGGTTTCCCCAAACCCCAGACAGAGCTCCTCCTGGATATAAACATAGGTATCTTCCAGCCCATTTTCCGTCCAACGGCTGGCCACTCCCACCGGATAAAAGCGGCAGGTGGCCGGCCGATCCTCATAGACCTGACACCCCGCCGGGGAGGCAAAGGGACAAAGCCGCGCCTCCCCCTGAAAAGCCAAGATCGCCAGCGGCAGGCCGGAGAAATCATCCTCCACCCGCTGGGTGAAGCGCCTCAGAAACTCGGCGGCGGTGAGGTTGAGGCGGTTTTTTAACCGCAGGACATCATAGGGACTGAGGATAATGGTGGTGTGGGCACAACAGGCATTGAAACAGGCCACGCCTGGGTGGCAACGGAAAGAAAAACGCGTCTGTGGGGTTAAGGTTACCGGCTCCAGTTCCAGGGAATCGTTTCCTGACATCGTGTTCTCCCGAATCAGATCGGCCGCAGTGGCCGAATTTTTCTTACTATACACCGAATTGCCCCAGGACTCCAACAAGAACCTGCCGCGCCGGCCGGGAGGAACCCTTCTCCCCGGGCTCCTCTGTGTCATTTTCGCCTACATTCCCCACTTTTGTGTCAATTATGCCACAAAATGCCTTGGACCCCGTCCCAGCCTGCCAAGCTGATCCAGGAAAACCGCCGCTAACTTGGTGACGGGTCTCAAACCGCCTATTGGCACAGGGTTTGCAGAATGGTTAACTAAGTTGCGGAGGTAGTGTATGCAGTTTCAACAGACCATTAAGCGCCCCGTTGTCTGCCAAGGCATCGGCATCCACAGCGGTCAGCCGGCCCAGGTGGTCATCAAACCGGCACCGGCCAACAGCGGCATTCTCTTTGTGCGGACTGATCTCCCGGGCCATCCCGTCATTCCGGCCCGTTCCTCCCGGGTGGTGGACAGTAGTCTGGCCACCACGTTGGGAACCGGCCAGACCTACATCTCGACGGTGGAACACCTGCTGGCGGCCCTGGCCGGACTGCAGATTGACAATGTCCGGATCGAGGTCTCCGGTCCCGAGGTGCCCATTTTGGACGGCAGTGCCAAGCCTTTCGCCCAGCTATTGCAACAGGCCGGGCTGAGGACCCTCCGTTGGCCCCGGGCTTTTTTCCTGCTGCAACGTCCTCTGGAACTGCAGGAGGGAGATAAATACCTCCGGGTGCAGCCGGCCTCGGATCTGCGTCTAACCTGCAGCATTGATTTTCCCCATCCCAGCATCGGGTTTCAGAAACTGACCTTTGTCCCCCGGGTCAAGGTCTTCTGCAAAGAGATTGCCCCGGCCCGGACCTTCGGCTTCCTCCACGAAGTCCAGCGTCTGCAGGCCAATGGACTGGCTTTGGGGGGCTCCCTGGAAAACGCCATCGTCCTGGATCATCAAGGTGTCCTCAATGCCGAGGGATTGCGGTTCGAGGATGAGTTTGTCCGCCACAAGATGCTGGACCTCATAGGAGATCTGGCCCTCTTGGGTTGGCCGTTGCTGGGGCACATAGAGGTCCATAAAGGTTCCCACGCCCTGCATCAGCAATTCATGGCGATGCTGCTCCAGCAACAGGACGCCTGGAGGCTGTGGATCCCCGAAACCCAGACAAAATGGCGCAGCAATCTCGTCCCGTCCCAGCCGCTGCGCTGGCGCACCGCCTTGGCCTGAGTCCGCTTACCGGTTCAGGCTGAGGGCTGGATACTTTTTGACATGTCGAAGCGGGCTTCGGGCCCGCTTCCGCCATTATCAGCGCCCGGCTTCCCGCCGGATTCAGGATATGGGGTTCCCCACCAGGCATGTCCCCGTCGACCTCTCCAACCGCACCTGGACCAACCGTTTGGCCCTAGTCTTGGGTCCCGGCCATTGCACCCGCACATAATTGCCCGTGAGCCCGGTGAGCCAGCCGGGAGGCCCGGGCCTGGCGCCCTCGGCCAGGACGGGGACGACTTTACCCACCTGCCTCTGATAAAAAGCGCGCTTTTTCTCTGCCGCCAGGGTTCGGAGATCTCGGGCCCGCTGCGCCACTTCCCTCTGACCGGCCACAGCCGCCAGACGGGCCGCAGGCGTGCCGGGACGGGGTGAAAAGGGAAATACGTGCACGTAGGCGATGGGCAGCCGGGCCACCAACTCTCTGGTCTGCTCATAGGCCGCTGCGGTCTCCGTGGGAAATCCCACCATGACATCCAAGCCGATGGCCGCCGCGGGGAAGCGATGGGCGAGGTCCCAGACCAGCTCTGCAAACCAGGAGGCCCGATAAGGCCTTCCCATCGCCCGTAGGACCTCGTCACTGCCGCTCTGCAGGGGCAGGTGAAAGTGGGGACAGAACCCCGGCCAATCCGCCAGTACCGTCAGGAGCGCCGGAGTGATATCCACCGGTTCCAGCGAGCTGAGTCGCACCCGCGCCGGCCAACTGGTCTCTTTGAGACTGCTGCACAATCCTGCCAGACTATCACCCAGATCCCGCCCGTAGCGGCAGAGATTGATCCCCGTCAGGACCAGTTCCAGGAATCCCTGGTGAACCAGGGCCTGAAGCTGGGCGAGGACTTTATCCCGCGGCAGGCTGCGTTCCGACCCCCGCACCTGGGGGACGATACAATAAGCACAGCCCTGGTCACAGCCGTCCTGGATCTTCACAAAGGCCCGGGCGTGACCGGGAAAATCACCGATGGGCATAGGCTGGAAATGGCGGCAGGCGGCCATGTCCGGGACCTGCTGCCAGGGTGCCCCGGCCTCCCGCAACTTGAGGAGAAGCTCCGGCCAAGCCGCTTTGGCCGCGTTGCCCAACACCGCCTGGACCCCAGGGAACCCCACCAGCTCACCCGCAGCGCGCTGGGCATAACAGCCGGTCACCACCAACCGCGGGGGGGGATGGCGCCGCCCCAGTTGCCGCAGCAACTGCCGGACTTGCCGATCCGCGCGGGCCGTGACGGTACAGCTGTTGATCACCACTACATCGGCGACCGGCGGGGCCACCGGCTGCCACCCGGCGGCCATGGCCTCCTGGAGGAAGAAAGCCGATTCATATTGGTTGACCTTGCACCCCAGAGTCGTCACCGCCAGCCGCGGTGCCGGGCCCCCCTCCCGGACGCTCATGACCTGCTCCCGGAGATAATCCAACCTCCCCCCAGCACCCGATCCCCCTGGTAGAAGACCGCGGCCTGGCCGGGCGTCACCGCAGCCTGGGGCTCCTCCAGCACCACCGTAGCCGCATTGCCTGGACCGGGGTAGATCTGGCAGCCCACGCCGTGGTGGCGGTAGCGCAGGCGCACCTCCGCCCGCCAGGGTGCGGCCGGAGTTTGGGCCAGCCAGTTGATCTCCGCCACCTGGACGGTGTCGGCCAACAGGTCCGCCTTGGAACCCACCACCAATTTATTGGCCTCAGGTATCAGCTCCAAAACGTAGTAAGGGGCGGAGGCGGCAATGCCCAGCCCCTGCCGCTGCCCCACCGTGTAATACTCCAGACCCCGATGGGTGCCCAACACCTCCCCGGCCCGGTTGACAATAGGGCCCGACCGGTTCGCCCCCCCCCGAGTCTGGGTCTTGAAATAATCCCCGTACTTCCCCGAAATAAAACACAACTCCTGACTCTCCCGGGATCGGATATAGGGCAGGAGCCCCCAAGCCCGGGCCTGGGCCTGCACCTGGATTTTGGTCCACTCTCCCAGGGGAAAGATGATCCTGCCCAGGGTTTGGCGGCTTAAACGGTGTAAAAAATACGACTGCTCCTTCCTCGGGTCCACCCCCCGAAACAGGCCCAGATCACCGTCCCCGGCAGGAGCGAGGCGGGCATAATGGCCGGTGGCCAGGAAGGGATACCCCCAACTCTGCACCAACCGCAGAAGACTGCCGAACTTAATCTGTTCATTGCAGCGGACGCAGGGATTGGGGGTCGTGCCAGCCTCATAAGCCCGCCGGAAATAATCAATGACGTTTTTCTGAAACTCTTCCCGACTATCCACCTGCCGGACTTCAATACCCAGGAAATCTCCCAAAGCAGCCAGGTTTTCCCTCTGGTGTCCCTCAGCCGTCAGGAGCAGATGGACCCCCAGGACCTGCCAACCGGCCTTGACCAGCAGGGCCGCCGCCATGGCGCTGTCCAGCCCCCCACTTAAAGCCACCGCAATCTGTCTTGTCTGAGAACACATCCTAAGACCTGTTGAGAATATTCATGTTCAGATTGTTGAACATAGCCTGGAGAGGGGCATCGTCGGCAATCGGTTCGCAGGGAGGATCACTGAAGCCGGACGCGTTTCCACCCCATCGAAGAATCCCCCGTCCTTATTATTATATCCAAGAAATCCCCGGGGCTGTACGACATTCATCTGGCACCTACCGAGGATCATTTCATGGTCTGTTATCTTGCAACAATCATAGGGAGAGGTCTGGGGGCTGGCAGGGGGCAGGATGGCCGCAGTGGCAAGACGGTGGCTCAGGAGTTGACAAAACGCAGGTCTTCGAGGAATTTCAGGGCAATACCATAGGCATCGGGTCGGTTGGGAAGCGGTTCGATTCGCACCACCTGCCCCCGGGCCTGGAGGGTATTGGCCCAGGACAGATCGTAATTATGCCGAGGTATCTTGATGTTGACAGTTAGGACATCATCCACCCCCAACTGCTTTACCTGGGGTTCGCGACAGATAAAATAGAGGCCCCCCATACTGATGTTCTCGGTAAAACCACGTTGGACCTGGGAATTTTTACCCTCAGCACCGGCCCGCTCATAATAGAGTTGCAGAGCGGCGGTGAGACGGTGATGACGTCGTTTCTCAAACCATGTATCCATAGTTATCACAACAGGACCGCCGCGACGGGGAGTCGCTTGGGCATCTCTGAGCTACAGCGGCAAATAAAAAAAGGGCCAGGCGCTTCCCGCCTCTTCACCTTTGTCGAAGCATGCTGACGGTTTTATTATGCAAGTGCTATGCCGCATCAAGGGAAACCGGCCCCTTAATGATTATCTTCTGTAATCTTAAGTAAATATCAATCTCCCAAAATCTGCTCAGGGCTCATTCCTCACCGGCTAGGTTCAATTTCTGAAACATTGCGTCAGGAAATTGAACATTGAGAAATTTTTCCGGCTCTGCTGAGGATTGTTAAAAGACGGATGTTTTATTCTAAATCCTTGGAAAAGAAAAATCAATATGACAAATTCTCCGTTAAATCGGTCTTCTTTACCCTCCAGCGAAGTTTCGGCTTCCCTTTACCCTCGGCATATCCCGGCCTTTCTAACCCCGCAGGTTCGGTTCCTGGCCAGGGGGCCTGGGCGCGGGTTATTTCTTGGGCTGCACCAGTGGCACAAAGGCCACCGGCGTGATGACCTCTTCCCGGCAGGACGCTCCCTCTTTGGTGAGACGCAGGAGGTATTGGGGACCGAACACCGGTCCTACTGGAATGATCAACCGTCCCCCCTCTTTGAGCTGTTCTTTCAGGGCCGGAGGAACCTGTGGTGCTGCCGCGGTCACCAGAATGGCGTCATAGGGGGCGTGTTCGGGCCAGCCCCGGTAGCCGTCGCCGGTGGTGACGGTCACCTGGTGATACCCCAGCCGGGCCAGGCGTTGGGCTGCAGCCTGGGCCAGTTCCGGAACCAGTTCAATACTATAGACCTGGTCGGTGATGCTGGCCAGGACGGCGGCCTGATAGCCCGAGCCGGTCCCCACTTCCAGGACCCGCAGGCCGGGTCGGACTCCGGCGGCCTGAGTCATCAACGCCACGATATAAGGTTGGGAAATCGTCGCCCCATGGCCGATGGGCAAAGGGGTATCATCGTAGGCCTGGTCGGCCAAGTGGGCCGGAACGAAGGCATGCCGGGGCACTCTCCCCATGGCAGCCAACACCACAGGATCGGTGATATCCCGTCCCCGCAGGTCCCGCTCCACCATCCGCTCCCGGCTGGCGGCAAAGCGGTCCTCTCGGTCTGCGGCCGGCACCGAGCCAGATGCCAACAGCACCCCCAGTGCCAGGGCCAATCCCACCAGGGTTCCTTTCATCCTCATCTCCTCCTCAGGGGGATGGGGGCGGCGATTGCGACCGGGCCCGGGCAATACAGTCCCGGAGCGCTGCAATGGTCGCCCGGTAATCAGCGGTGCCGAAGATGGCGCTGCCGGCCACGAAGATCTCGGCACCCGCCACGGCTAAATCCCCGGCGGTGTCAAGATTGACTCCACCATCTACGGCGATCTGCACCGGCAGCCCCTCCTGGCTGATGAAACGGCGCAGTTCGGTTATCTTGGGAAGCATGGCCGGAATAAAGCTCTGGCCGCCGAAGCCGGGGTTCACCGTCATGACCAGGATCACGTCTACTTCCGCCAGGACGTAGCGGACGGTCTCCGGCGGGGTGGAGGGGTTCAGGACCACCCCCGACCGGCACCCCAACCGCCGAATCTCCCGGAGAGTCCGGTGCAGGTGGGGCGAGGCCTCCACATGTACGGACAAAATGTTGGCACCGGCCTCGGCAAATTCCTCCAGATAGCGCTCCGGTTGGGTAATCATCAGATGCACGTCAAAGGGAACGGTCGTTAAAGGCCGCAGCGCCGCAATCACCGGGGGGCCGATGGTGATATTGGGAACAAAATGCCCGTCCATGACATCCAGGTGCAGCCAGTCTGCTCCCGCCGCCACGACGGCCCCGATTTCCTCTCCCAACCGGTCGAAATCCGCCGACAGGAGTGAGGGGGCAATGATGGCCATGCTTTTTCTCCTCAGAATCTGAATGGTTATTCTTTCAAAAAAACTGCAGCCGCCGATCTTTCCCAGGACCCACCCGGAAACAGCCGTCAAATTGCCGGGAGGCGCGACGGGAGGGGGAATTTTCCGTGGTCGGGGCCTGGGTTACCCCACCCTTTCAGCCCCGGGCCCTATTGTCCGGGAGGTTCCGGATAGACACTTCCGGTTATAATTCTATCCCCTTCCCTGGGTGCCGGTCAGCTGATGAAAAAAGATCTGCACAAATTTCCCCGAAGCCACTTCCTGCAGAAGAAACGACGGGGGCTCGGGCCCGGCGTGGTTATCAGTAAAAGCCTCGAAAACCCGCCTGGATAAATCTCCCAGCTGTGCCGCCAGCCCTTGGAGCTGAGGGCGGCAGGTTGACGCAGGCAGGTCAAAACGGCGGCACGGGAAGGGCCGCTGGGCGAAGAGCAGACACTCTTCATAGGCGTTGAGGGGGCAAACCAGCTCGGCAGCCCGATAGGCCTCTTGAAACCGCTCTTCCCCGACCGGCTGGTCTGCCCGGATCTTCCTGATGACCCCCAGGGCGGCCACCGCCCGGGCCACCACCTGCTGCCGGTCCCGGCGGCCCAGGTGGGCATTGAGGAGGTGGTGCAGATAAACCGCCTCAATAAAGGACAACTGCACCGGTTCGCGGCAGCAGCGGCTATGGCCCTGGCCACACAGATTGACCATACCACTTTCCTGCAGACAGGTGTCCAAAGCGGTCCAAACCTCCTCCAGCTCCGCGAAATAGGGGAAGAGGTCCACGATCTGCCTGCCCTCCAGTGACGGTTCCCGGATGGTCAAAGGTTTTTCCTGCCGCCCATATTTTCTGATGAACCACCACTGGTCAAAATTGGCCGGTTTGGCTTTGAGGCCCCGCAGTTTCTTCCCGGCCAATTTGTGTCCCAACCCTTTTCTTAAGAGATAGGCATTCACCACCGTCCCGGTCCGGCCGATCCCGTAGCGGCAGTGAACCAGAACCTTTTTTCCCAGGAACAGGCATTCATCCAGCCAATCCAGGGCCTTCTCCAGTTCCTGCAGATCGGGTGCCTCCTCATCGGGAATGGGGAAATAATACACTTCGAACCCGGCGTCCGCCTCCACCCAATGCAAATCACAGAACTCGGCACACAGGTTCAGGATGGCAGTAATCCCCTGTTTTATTAAATTGTCCAAGGCCTCATAGGACATGGGCGCCTGTCCCACGGCCAGGCTGTCGGTGAGCCAATCAAGTCGATAGGATGGTGTCTGCGTCATTGCCAGGTTCGGGTTGATAATAAATTGTTTTCAACGGGGCTATGCCCCCGGCTCCGTCAGCAGGGTCCCGTATCGGGTCTGAAAGGACTCGATGAGATCAGAGACTGCCCCATCATCATCCAGGGCCAGGTCCAATAGTTGGCACCTGCCCTGGAGGATCCCCCACAGCAGCAACCGGGACAGGAGGGCCGGAGCCGGATAACGTTCCAATCTGGCCTCCAGCAGATCTCCCTGGACCTGCACCCGGAAGCCAAGCCATTGGAGGATTGTTTCTATAAACCTAAGGCGCCGGAGCCGGTTGGTCCAGAGCCCGCCGCCCCCTTTAAAGCGGTAAGCAATATAGTTGGCGTCAGGGTGGTCGCTGCAGAGGGTATCCAAGACCGCGAAATGGTACCCGAAGCGCAGCAGGAAATGGCAGTAGTCCGGAGCGACCAGGGCATAGCTGGCCAGACCGGGGCTCTTCAGGCTGAAGATCCCGGCGCTGATCTGATCCAGCCTTTCCCAATCCAGGTAGGTGAGACCCCGATGCCAGGTAACATCAGGATGGCTCAGCCCCTGCCAACAGGCCTGGAAGGCCGGACAGGCGATCTCCTGGGGCCGGACAGTCCGGCCGCGGCCCTTTCCCGGCAGGACACACTCTTCCAGTTCCAGAATGTAAACGGACAGCGGCAGGTCCGTCTGCAACTCCAGGGCCTGTCCCCAACCCCGGCCCCGTTCCTCCCCCAGCGAGAACATGGCCACCATTCCCATTTCATGGCAGAATCTGATCAGGTCATGGAAACTTCGGCACTGATCCGGGGAAAAGTCCGGGCTGTGGGGGTCCAGCAGGTGGAGGGGGGAGATGAGAGCCAAAACCTGCTGCAGCCTTTGGTGAAACGGGGTGGCCGGGACCTCGGGTCGGGAGGCCGTCTCAGGACTCAGAACCATTTCGCCCTGATACACCCGTCGGCTGCCGGCATCCACAATGACCGGGATATCGTTCTGCAGCAGGGAGAGGGCCTCGGGCAGACCACAGAGCACCGGCAAACCTGCTTCCCGGGCCACGGAAGCGAAATGGCTGGCCGGACTGCCGCTGGCCGAGACCACGGCCTGGACGCGATTGATGAGGCCGGCCAGCCCGGGAGATAAGGTGGGGGAGACCACCACCGCCCCCTGGGGCACTGCTCCCAGATCCTGACTATCTTTTAAAAGATACACTCGGCCCGCGCCCCAGCCGGGGCTGGCCGTCATCCCCCCGGTCAGTAATAAGGGCTGTCCGGCTGGATCAAGTTTGACTGGGGCCGTTTTCGGTTCCCCCGGCCGGATCGGTCCGGCCAACGGCCGGGCCTGCAGGATATAGCATTCCCCCCGGTCATCCAAGCACCATTCTACGTCCTGGGGCTCGCCCATCAGTTTTTCCAACTGCAGTCCCCAGGCTGCCAACTGCTCGGCGGTCCAGGGCAGCAGGCAGGAGGTATCGCCCTCCCGAGGGGCCAGTAACCGGGGCTGAGGGCCGCGGCTGAGGTAGATGATCTCGGGAATGATACTGCCGTCTACCACCTGCTGGCAGGAGCCACAGGTGGCATAAAGGGCCAACGGCGGCGGCGATCCGTCCTCCTCCCAGTTCAGCGTCTGGGTGTACATCACTCCGCTGACCTGGGCCGGGATCATCTCCAGTACCAGGGCTGCCATGGGGGTTTCCTGATCCGTCAGCCCGCTGCGCAGCCGGTAGCTGACCGCCCGGGCCGAATATTTGCCGGCCAAGACTTCTTTGTAGGCCGTTAAGAGGTCGGCACCGGCAACATCGAGCTGGCTGACATACTGCCCTGCAAAGGAGAGTTGGCCGTCCTCACTGATAGCACTGCTCCGAACTATCCATGGACCGGTCACGCCCTGCCGTTCCCATTCCTCCCGGCAGTTGGCGATGGCCTGGCGCAGTTCCGGCGATACCTCTCCCCCGCGGATCAGGTCTCCCATCTCTGCCGTCAGCCTCTCCAGGTCCTCCCAGTCATCCAGGGAGATTTCTGCCAACAGCCGGTTCAGAGCCGGGCGGAGCTGATTGTCCTGTAAAAAACGGGCAAAAGCCCTGGTAGTGATAACAAAACCCCGGGGCGTGGGCAGGCCGGCCTCCCCTAGCACGCGACTCAGCGCCCAGGCCTTACCCCCTACCAATTCCGGATGGTGCCTAGCCGCGGCCAGAGGCAGGGTATAAGGTGGATCGGCATCCTCCGGGGGCAGGCGGAGGATCTGGGCCAGGCGCTGTCGCAGGCCGTCGCAGTGGGCGGCCAACCCCGGGTAGGCCCCGGGATGCAGAGCCTGTAAGGCCCGGACCAAATCTGCCACCTTTTGGCCCAAAGCCGCAGCTTGCTGCTCAACCCGGGTCCAATCCACCAGGCGCCGCCCCCAGGCCAATTCTTCCAGTCCCGTAAGCAGCTCCAGACTCTCCTGGTCCAGGCGCAACAGTTCCTTAAAAGCATGATACTTCCGGCGCGGCCGGTCATCAGGCCGCCACACTCCGGCCAGCCAACGGTATATTCGGGAAGTCAGGCCCATGGCCTCTAGCTCTTCTCGAGGGCAAAACCGGGGCCATACTTGACCCCAAGGTGCAAATTTTATAAATTAAATAGATTATGAGCCGTTCAGTACTTGCCGTTATCCTATCTGCCTTAGTTTTTCCAGGACTTGGCCAGCTTTATAAAAGGGATTTCCGGAAAGGCGTCTTTCTGATCCTGTCGGCTTCCCTACTGTTGGCTGTTCTGGTCCTGAGCTTTCTCATCCTCTACAGTTTCGGGTACGCCGAGGTCGTGGCTCAAGCCGGGTCGGATACGGCCGTAACTCCGGTCCAACTGGAGCAGCTTCTGGGGCAGACAATCCGCCACCCGTTGATCTTATTTACCCTGGGTCTGCTTCTGGCAACCTGGGTCTATGGCTTGGTGGATGCCGGCCGAGCCATGTCACCTCCATCCTAAAGGATCCTCCTATGACCGGAGTCAGCGAAGTCTTTTGGTTATTCCTCATCTTCATGGCCTTGCAGCCCATGTTCAAACAGAAGATGTTGAACCTGGCGCGGCAACGTCTCATCGCCCGTTTGGAGAAAGAACGCCAGTCCCGGGTCATCCTTTTGGTGCATCGCCAGGAGACCATGAGTTTCCTGGGCATTCCGGTTTTCCGCTATATCGACGTCAATGATTCGGAGCAGGTGCTCCGGGCCATCCACCTCACCGACCCTCAGGTACCCCTGGATATCATTCTGCATACCCCGGGCGGCCTGGTGCTGGCCTCCATGCAGATCGCCCGGGCCATCCATCGGCATCCGGGCAAGACCACGGTCTTTGTCCCCCACTACGCCATGTCGGGAGGCACCCTCATTGCCCTGGCCGCCGATGCCATCGTCATGTGCGAGGACGCGGTGCTGGGGCCGGTGGACCCGCAGTTGGGCCAGTTCCCCGCAGCCTCGCTGCTCCGGGCGGTGGCCCGGAAGCCCATCCACACCGTGGATGACCAGACCCTCATCCTGGCTGATCAGGCCGAAAAGGCTATCTGGCAGATCCGGGAAGGGGTCCGGGAGTTCCTGGTGGATACCATGGCCCCCGAAGAGGCGGATCGCTTGGCCCGCCTCATGTCCGAGGGAACCTGGACCCACGACCATCCCATCTCCTTTCAACAGGCCAAAGAACTGGGTCTGCCGGTGAGCAGCGACATGCCCAAAGAGATCCTGGAGCTGATGGAGTTCTTTCCCCAACCGGTCAGGCAGCAGCCGGCCGTGGAATTCCTGCCGGTGCCCCGCAAATTTGACGCGCCGCGCTGAGATACGAGATCATGACGAGGGAAGTAGATGAAGCAGTATGTCCTGGATGAAATCACTCGCCCCGATTTGGCACGCATCCGCACCTATCTGAACGGCAAGGCCAAAACCTCCGGGTTGGACGACCTCTGGTGGGTGGAGCTACCCGCCGATCTCCTCACCCCGGAACAGGCCGCCCATGCCGAATGTCAGCCCCATCGTTTTGCCGTTGAGTTGGGCCGCACCTCTCTACGTTTTGAATTGTTTGTTCGCAGCAATCGGCAGCTGCGGTGCGCCTGCGCCGGTTATACCACCCACCGGCAGCGGGCCTGGATTTTGGACTTTGCCGACCGTCTGGTGGATGATTTGCAGCTGCGGACCTGACTACTCGGCATCAGAGGTTGCTAAGTCTGGGCCGCCGCCCCAGCCTTGGCCCGCTGCTGTTCCTTCACGGCCTCCCAGATGGCGTCCATTTCGGCCAGGGTTGCGGTTTCCGGGGTCTTCCCCTGCTTGATGAGGGCCCTTTCCACCATGTGGAAGCGCTTGATGAATTTATGGATGGTGCGGCGCAAGGCTCCCTCCGAATCAATGCGCAGGAACCGGGCGACGTTGACCAAACAGAAGAGCAGATCCCCCAGCTCCTCTTCCTGATGCTCCAGATCGGCTTCGTCCAAGGCCTCCCGGAACTCCTGCAACTCCTCCTCGAACTTGTCCAGCACGCCGTTCAGGTTCGGCCAATCAAAGCCGAGACGGGCAGCGGCTTCGCCCAGCTTCTGGGCCTGCCGGAGGGCCGGCTGCTGGGGTCGCAGCTCCGGGAGCCAGGGAGCCGGGCCGCCCTTCCCTTCGGCAGCCTTGGCTTTCTGCCAGATTGTCCGCAAATCATCAATTGTTTCTGCTTTGGCAGTGCCGAAGACATGGGGATGGCGGTGGATCATCTTGCCCCGGATGCCGGCGATGACGTCCTGGAGGGAGAAACTGCCCTGCTCTCGAAACATCTCACTGAGCATGACGATGTGCAGGAGGACATCCCCCAGCTCCTCCCTGATCTTGTCATCCTGGCAGCTATCCAGGGCTTCCGCCAGTTCATAGGCCTCCTCCAACATATACGTCTTTAAGGTCTGGGGCGTCTGCTTGGCGTCCCAGGGGCAGCCGTTGGGCCCCCGCAACCGGCGGATCACCTCCACGAAGCTGCTCAAGGCCGCATCCAATGCCGCTGTCGGCTCCTGTCCCGTTGACCGGGAAGTGGTCATCTCAAACCTCCTCGCCTGATTGGGCCCCCCGCTTTTTACCTCCCCACTCCCGCTCCAATTTCAGGGCCCGCTCTCTCACCTGATCCTTAAATTCCTTGGGAAGCAGTACCAAGGTCTGCTGATAAATATTTTGCAGATACGGCGTCGCCACCGATTCCCGCAAGAGTTTCGAATCCTTGGATACCGCCAGGGAGATAACCGTCAACAAGAAACCCAGGATCACACAACCCTTCAGCACCGCAAAACCACTCCCCAGCAGCCGATCCAAAGAGCCCAGGGCCACGGCCGCAAAAAAACGCTGCAAAAATCTTCCGGCCAGGCGGATGGCCCAGTAGATCAAGATGAAAATCAAGAGGAAGCTGAGGATGCGGCTATAGAGCGGCGTATGGAGGTATTGCCCCACCAGGCGCGCCACCTGCAGATAGTAATGAGCCGCGAACACCAATCCGGCCACCAAGCCGAGGATGACCGAAACCTCCTGGAGGAGACCCCGCCAATAGCCCCGCAGGGCTAGTAGCACCAGGATTACTACAATGCCTAAATCCAATAGATTCATGGGGTTGTATCTAAGCGGCGGGCAGGGCTGCTCAGCCCCCCACCCTTGTTGGCAATTGCCGGGACAACGTCAACTGCAATCCATGAAAATCGGGGTTATCGCCCCTGGCTAACTCGGGCGGGCACGGAGGCCCGCCCCACTAAAAGAGAAACTCTTCCGGAAACTGATTTTTCCGACCACTAATAACTGACAACTTTATTTCTTAACTTAATTGCCATGACCTGCCAATCAGCCGCACACCATGAAATTAGCGGTCATCGTCTTCGGCTAACTCGGGCGGGCACGGAGGCCCGCCCCACTAGAGAAATTTTCTATCAGCTGCCCTCTGCCTACTGCCCTCTGCCCTCTATTTTCCTGTGGCCGGAGTCCCGGGCTTGTCAGTACCGGCCAGGCCCAGCCGTTCCATCAACTTATTTTTGTTTTCGGCGATGATGGCTGCCAGTTGGTTTTGCGGCGCCGGGGCCTTTTCCGGCTTCACTGCGGCCACGACCCCGCCGATGAGGTATAACGTCTCTATTCTTTGAGGATATTCAGACGCCTGGACCTCGGCCACCTTCAGATAGGCCAAGGCATCCGGCCAACGGCCCTGTTTTTCCATGATCGCCGCCAAGTTATTGTTGGCAAAGGGATTGTCAAAATCCCTTTTGATGACCTGGGCAAACTGTTCCTGGGCCGCGGCCAGGTTATTCCTGGCCAGCAGCTCGAAACCGCTGGTCAACTGGGCCTGAGTTTCCTCATCCAACTCCCGACCGGCAACACCGCTGGGGCTCTGCGCCAGGCTCAGCAGCAGGACCGGGATGACAATCCACCATATCCTCCTATTTGTCACCATGGTTTACCTCTGTCTCGCCCCTGTGTTTATTAAATAAAGCCCCTGGGTGTTCGTCAAGGGGAAAACGGGCCCGGCTACCGCTTTGCCCCCAGGGGGTGCTGCTGCCTTTCAGCCCCGCAGGCTGCTGCGGGAGCCGCCGACATTACTGAAAACGGCTTGGAAATTTCGATATAAGGCCTTATTGTGGCGAATGCGGTGGCATTTCTTTAAATAATGGTTTTTATCCGGATTATCCGCCAGCAGATCAATCCCCTCCCACTTCTGAGGCCGGGGAAAGGCATAATAGGGATATTCCTTGGGTATACCCCGCACATAGACTACCTGGGGGACCACCCACTCGGCCCGGGCCAAGAACACCCGGTGCATGCCGTCGTTGATGAGGAGGGCCATGGTGCCGTCGGCCTCAAAAGACTCCTCGATGATGGGAGGATAAAGATCATAGGTGGCCAAGGTCCCGTCGGTCTCCCTGACTAGGTAAGTGACATAACCGTTGAGGCGAAACATATCAATCCCATGGTCCCGCAGGCTCCACCGGAGCTCCTGCACTTTGCGCAATTCGGCCAGCCAGATGTAGTTCTGGGGAGGGTGCAGACAGTCGGTGTGGATGTATTCCAGGGAGATCAGGGCGTCCTGATAAATTTTGATTTCCGGTTGTTCCTGCAAGGGCACCTGCCGCAGCCGGGCCAATAATTCCGTTTCCGAGTGGTGGCTAACCTGCACAATCTCCATGGTAACGCCGTCCTCTCCTCATTCTTGCTGAAATTCCCGGCCGCGGCGCAGACAGTCCTCGGCCCGGGCCAACTGCCGTCCCAGATAGAGGGCATGGTTGAGGTCGGAAATGGCCAGGTCCCGCACTAATTGCTGCTGCAGTTGCAGCGCGGTCCGACCCCGGTATTCTTTCAGGGTGACATCGCCAAATCGGTGCTCCACTAAAATTTCGGGCCCATCCAGGCTTACCCGGAAATAACCACAAGGGTCTTCCCGCAGGCGCCAGGTGCGGCGGCCCACCATGGCCAGGGCTCGGTCCAGTTCTTTCCGGTCTATACTGATGGAATGACTGATGACGGTGATGGGACCTGGCGGCAGGCCCAGCGGTTGGGCCAGAAATTCCTGCAAGGCCATGAGGCCGTAGACATTGGGGAGCCAGGCGTCCAGGGCATTATGGGTCCGGAAGGTAGCCGTTAGGGTGAAAGCCCCATCATAGCGCCGGCAAAAAAGGGAGACGAAACACGGCTGCCCTCGGGGCACCGCCAGATCCCGGCGGTTGTCCCACAGGGTCAGATAGGCCTTGCGATCCTCGGGATCGGCCTGCAGCCGGGCCAGACAGGCGGCCAAGTTGTCGCTGCCGAAGTAGGCCCGGAGACGATGCCCGTAGCTATAGGTTTCATCGGCCCCCTTTTCCCCCTGGAGGATATCCCGTTGATAGCGGCGTAGCTGCTCCGGATCAAAATGATAGCGCCGCAGCTCCGCCTCCGCCTCAAAGCCGGGAGAGGTCACCACCACCTTGACATTGGGCAGTTCCAACCGCTCGCCTTTGGATAGCTGCACCAGGTGGCCGAAACGGCTGAGGACAAAGAGGAGCTCCAACCAGGCCTCCAGGGGCTTAGCCGCCACCACGGTGTGGGCTTGGGGGAGGCTGGGGAAGTGGCGGACCTGCACCTGGGGCAGAGGGATATTTTGACGGGGCCAAGGTCCAGCTGAACTCGGCGGCCGCTGCCGCCACTCCTGGAAAAACGCCTGGATGCGGGCCAGGACAGCATCGTCTTGAGGCTCTCCCAAAACCCTGATATCGGGAGGCTCGGGGAAATGTTCGGGCCCCACCAGACCGTCAATCAGGCGGTTGGTTCCCCGAATCCGACAGGTAGGCACCTGTGCCCGGTCCTTGCCGCTCTCATAAGTAACCAGATCGGCAGCGGCCGGTTCCAGACCTTGGGCAAAAAAGGCCTGAAGGTCCTCCAGCGACCCCGAGCGGTTCCGGCCGCAGACCAGGAGGGTGCGGATCTGGGGGTTGTAGAGCAGATTTCGCAGGAGCTCCCGCAGACCATTGCCATACAGGGTGCCGAAGACGGCAAGGGGGGAGGTGTGCGGGTCCAGATCCACTCCCGCTTCCCTGAACCGCCCCAACACATATTCCACCCGGGACCAGAGGGTGATCACCCCGATGGTGCCACGGGGATTGATTATGGTTAACTTATTGGCAAAATGGAGGGGAATGAAGTTCATGGTGTCAGGAGACCTGGCATCAGCCGGCAGCCGGGTCATCTCCTAGTCGCTGGTCTGAATTGTTCCCTGCTGGCGGTAACGCCAAGGGAGGACCGAGATTGCTGCCTCTGCCCTCCCCTTAAAAACCCCATTTATTATTTCCCAATAAACCCGGTCATGGCCGCCGCCTCCGCCAGATCACCAACAAAGCGCCGCCCAGCAGCCAGACCGAGGGCGGCACCGGAGTCGCTACCATCGCCGTGGAGATCACCAGCCCCTGACTATTGGCAGCTGCCAGCAAACCCCCACCATATACCATATCATCCAAGAAATACATACGCTGGTTGCTGCCCGTTCCGCCCTGCAACCGCACCTGAGAGAAGGGGGTATCCGTGACAAACCCCCAAAAATCGCCATAATAACTCGACGTTATCCTCCCAACAGTCAAGCCATATTCCGGCAGGCTCACCACGAGACTGTTGCCTGAACCTCCCGGACCGCCAAGGGTCCACGTACCGCCATAGGCCGTAACCGACGGGTTGAATTGCCAGGTAGTCATGGCTGGATGGCTGCTCGTGACATTGAGAACGTCCCGCCACCTTTCCAGGGCAATGCTGCCCATAACTGTGGTGTAAGTCAAGCCTGGGTCATGCAGGACATTATCGGCAAAGGTTTCCGTGGCAAATTGTCCCCCCGCCGCCTGGGACCAAGCCGCTTTGTCCGTAAAAATGGTCATGGTGACCCCATACCCGGAAGCGGCCAGGAATAATTGCATCGCCAAAGCCGTCAGACCCACCAAGATCTTTTTCATGCCACTCCCCCTAAAGAGATTCGATTATGCAGTCTGCTCTGTTGCCACTGTCATCATGCCCAATCGGGGCATAGCGGTGTCCCTGCCAACAATGTCGGCTATCCATAAGGGAGATCTGCCCATTGTTGCTCTGAGCTCTACCTCGACGGCCTTTTTTTATCCGATGATTTTAGCGATATCACAACCGGCCGGATTAATCAACTTTATTCCCTCCGGACCAAAACTGATCCGGCAGGCAGCCCCATTCCCTCTATTTATTTCTAATCACCAGAAATATCCAGGGAGCCAGGGAAATCCAGAGGAGAACAACAGGCTCGGGGCGACCGGCCTGAAAATTCTAATCGTTCCACAGTTCAGGGAGAAGGCGGCCGTACCGGGCCTCCCGCCCCATGCCGTAGCTCACGATAAAAAACAGCATGGCAGCCATAATCAGAACCAGCGCCCTTCCCTCCCCGTGGTCATTCGGCAAATTCCAGGGGCTGCTCATCGACGAAATCGTCGAAGCGGGTAAACTGGCTGGAAAAATGCAACTTGAAGGCGCCGGTGGGGCCGTTGCGCTGTTTGCCGATGATGATTTCGGCGGTGCCTTTATCGGGAGAATCCTTGCGATAGACTTCGTCCCGGTAGATGAAGAGAATGACGTCGGCATCCTGTTCAATGGCCCCCGACTCCCGGAGATCGGAGAGGACCGGCCGTTTGTTGGGACGCTCCTCCACCCGGCGGTTGAGCTGGGACAGGGCGATGACCGGGATATTCAATTCTTTGGCCAGGGCTTTTAAGGACCGGGAAATATCAGAGATCTCCTGTTCCCGGTTGTTGACATCCCCCCGCCCCCGCATGAGCTGCAGGTAATCAATGAGAACCAGTCCCAAACGGTTGTCCCGTTTCAGCCGCCGGCATTTGGCCCGGATCTCCAAAGCGCTCATGGCAGGAGTATCGTCTATCAGAATGGGACATTCGGATAACTGCCCGGCCGCGGCCGTGAGACTGGCCCACTGATCTTTGGTTAAAAAGGCCCGGCGGAGGCGGGAAGCATCCACCCGGCCGATGGCACTCAGCAGCCGCCGCACCAGCTGTTCCTTGGACATTTCCAGGGAAAAGATGGCCACCGGGATTTTGGCATAATGGGCCACGTTATAGGCGATATTCAACGCCAAGGCCGTCTTGCCCATACTGGGTCGGGCCGCCAGGATGATGAGGTCGGAGTTCTGGAAGCCAGCTGTATACTGATCCAGATCCCGGAAGTGGCTGGGCACGCCGGTGGTGATCTTCTGTTGCCCGAACAGCTCCTCCAGTAAGGTGATCTCTTTTTCCACCAGGGTCTTCAGAGGGAAGAACCCCTGGCGCATCTTGCTCTCGGCGATGGTGAAAATGCGGTTTTCAGCCTCGTCCAGGAAGGCCGCCACGTCACTGATGGGTTCGTAACACTCCGCGGCAATGGTGTTGGAGCAGTGAATCAACCGCCGCAACACCGATTTTTCCTGGACGATGGCGGCCCAGTGATCAATGTTGGCCGCCGACCCCACATTATCGCCCAAGGACGCCAGAAAAACAGGACCACCGACGGCATCCAACAGCTGGCGGTCGGCCAACAACGCCGTGACGCTCACTAAATCCACCGGTTCCCGCCGGCGGTACAGCTCCAGCATGGCGGCATAAATCCGCTGGTGAGCCTCGTGATAAAAATCCTCGGGGGTAAGGACATCAGCAATGACATCCAAGGCCTCTGAGCGCAGGAGAATTCCCCCCAAGACTGATTGCTCCGCCTCCAGATTGTGCGGCGGCACCCTGCCTTCCACCGCCGCCGCCTTCTTCCCCCTGGATGATAGTGGAGTTAAACGAGGCATAGAAACACCCTTGCAGAAACTCTCTGGTGCAGATTGATAATCTTCCCCGCCGGCCCGCGACAGGCAACCCTGGGCGGTCATTGTCAGGAGGACCGGCACAACTGCCAGCTGCTGTTGTGGAAATAGATAGTGCTTTGATATTGCTGGGTATATCTGATCGGAGAGGCCGGCGCCATCCCCTTGCATATACACTTTTACCTGTCGGTGCTCCCCTTGGCAACCAAAAACAATAATATCATGGCAGCAACCCAACTTAGGGCCGTTTCCCCGGAAAAATGGCTTGCTCCCTCCCCCAGCCTTGCGATACAATCCCTGCAACTGCCAAGGAGAGCTTTCCCCTTGGGTATGTTTGCAGGAGATATGCCATGAACATCTTAATCTCCGGTTCTTTGGCCTATGACCGGATTATGGACTTCCCCGGCAGGTTCGCCGATCATATCTTGCCCGACAAGATTCATATCCTCAACGTCTGTTTCATGGTCAATGGCCTCATGGAAAAATTCGGGGGCACAGCCGGCAACATTGCTTATAATCTAGCCCTTCTGGGTGAACGTCCCCTGATTCTGGCTACCGCCGGGAAGGATTTCAGCCGCTACCGGGAGTGGCTGGAACGGCATCAACTGCCCCTGGAGGGCATCCGTCTCATCCCCGAAGAGTTCACCGCCGGGGCCTATATCACCACCGACCAGGCGGACAATCAGATCACCGGCTTCAATCCCGGGGCCATGAAATATCGTTCGCTCTATTCCTTCGACGGGATCGTCCCCGAAGAGACCATCGCCATCGTCTCCCCGGGCAACCTGGATGACATGCTCATCTACTCCCAGATCTATCGGGAGAAAAACATCCCGTATATTTTTGACCCTGGCCAATCCATCCCCATGTGGTCGGGAGACCGGCTGGCCGAGATGATCTCCGGGGCCAATATCACCATCTCCAATGACTACGAGCTGGAGATGATCCTGAAAAAAAACCGTTGGCAGCTGGGCGACATGCTTGAACGTTGCCAGGTGCTCATCACCACCCTGGGAGAACAGGGCTCCCTCCTCCGCCGTCAGGGGGAAGAGCGCCATATTGCCGCGGTCCCGCCCAAACAGGTGCTGGATCCCACCGGGGCCGGAGACGGCTACCGGGCCGGTCTCCTCAAAGGCCTGATCATGGGGAAAGGCTTGGTGGAGGCAGCCCAGATCGGCTCCTGCTGCGCCAGCTACGCCGTGGAATACCACGGCACCCAGGAGCATACCTTTACTCTGGAAGAATTTTGGACCCGTTACGAAGCATATTTCGGCCCTTTATCCAGAGATTGACCACCGCCCGCCGACGTGGGGCCGGAACCTGCCGTCGCCCCGGAGGGGGTGGAAGGTTATGACTTCCCTGTCTTCGGAAAAAAATCCACCCCCAGGGCTGGAAGAACTTCAACATTGGCCTCCCTCCCGCGTCCTGGCCGCCATCCAGGACCGCTGCCGGCGTTGGGGCATCTTTGGACAATGCCTGCAGCTTTTTCACGAAGGTGAGGAATACGTCTTCTATTGCGGAGAGACCGAGTTCTTCGTCTACCGCCGCCTCGCCGCCGCCGCCGTTTCCCATACCCAGCCGGGCTGGCCGGTCTGCCTGGTCACCGCCGACCAGGTGTTGGACGAATGCACTCCCCCCTTCCCGGAACAGGACCATTTCGCCTGCCACCTGGGCCTGGCCGACTGGCTGACCCTCATCCAGGAGGCCTATGGAGATTAGTGGGCAGTTGTTAGTTGCCAGTTGGCAGTTGTCAGAAAAATCAGTTTTCGGTTTCCGGAAGCGCTTCTCTCTTAGGCTCTCTTTTAGTGGGGTGGGCCTCCGTGCCCGCCCACGTTAGCCAAAGACGTTGACCTCTATTTTCACGGGGCGCGGGTGACTTTTTTTAGTCATGGCAATTACTGAGAAAATAAAGTGGCCAGTGGTCAGAAGAATCTCTTTCCGGAAGAGCTTCTCTCTTGGGTTCTCTTTTAGTGGGGCGGGCCTCCGTGCCCGCCCACGTTAGCCAAAGACGTTGACCTCTATTTTCACGGGGCACAGGTGACTTTTCTTGGTCATGGCAAACAGCAAAATAACAGGGGCAAACAACCAACGGTCGTCGGTTTTTTTCCGGCTCTCGGCTCCCATACTCCATTTTCATGGTGAACAGGTGAGTATTATAACCCATGGTTATTGCCATGACCTGCGAGTCACCTGCGAACCCTGAAAATACAAGTTGGCCATAGGTGGCCAAGTTGGGCGGGCACGGAGGCCCGCCCCACTGACAAAGAGCCGACTACAAACAATGAACTGCGAACTTTCTGATTAATTAATGCCAATCCGGAAACGGGCGTCAGACTCCGGGAGGTGTTGCTCAACGGCAAAAATTTCTTCCTAAGGGCGTGATGAATTACACCCCTACAGGCGCTTTCCCTGGCATATCCAGAGGTTGCAGATAAACCATATTTTCTGAAATAAGAACCCGTCGTACGGCAGGCGCGGCCTGCCCCAGAAAGCTGCCTCTCTCTAACTTCGAAACTCGAAATTTTACCTTCCACCCATAGCCAGGGAAAATGCAGGTGGGCCCTTGGGGAAAGGCTCGGGCAGGTCTGAGACCTGCCCCTACTAAGAACATCTGACTAATGCAAAATTTAACTGACATCTAACAACTGGCCACCATCGACTGCTCTCTGCCCACTGCCTACTGCCTCCAGCTTCAGACTATCTGCCCGATGGTCCGGAACAGGCTCATGCCTTTGTGGAGCGTCTCCTCATACTCCGCCTCCTCTTCGGAATCATAGACAATCCCTCCCCCCACGGCGAAATGGACCAGACCCTGGCTGTGGATGGCCGTACGGATGGCGATGTTTAGATCCAGGTTGCGGTGCAGTCCCAGATAACCGATGGAGCCGCAATAAACATGGCGTACCACCGGTTCCAATTCGTCAATAATTTCCATGGCCCTGATCTTGGGGCAACCAGTGATGGAGCCGCCCGGGAAGGTGGCCCGCAGGATATCTCCGTGGCTGCATTGGGGCCCCAGTCGGCCGGTGACGATGGATACCAGGTGATAGACGTTTTCATACGCCTCCAGACGTTTGTGCTCCTTGACCCGCACCGTCCGGGCCTGGCAGACCCGCCCCAGATCATTGCGGAGCAGGTCAACGATCATAGAGAGTTCCGCATCCTCCTTCACCGAGGTCTGCAGCTCCTGCCGCCAGGCCTCGTCTTCTGCCGGAGTGCGGCCCCGGGGCCGGGTCCCCTTGATGGGCCGAGTCTCCAGATAATCGCCCCGGCGGTAGAGAAAACGCTCCATGGAGGTGGACAGGACCTGAAAGTCACCGCAGTTCAGATAGGCATAGAATGGCGCGGGGTTGCGCCGGAACAACTGGAGAAAGAGATGGTAGAGATCGCCCTGGAAAGGAAAGCTGAAACGTTGGGAGAGATTGACTTGATAGATATCGCCCTGGCGGATATACTCCCGAGCCCGACGCACTGCAGCCAGATAAGCGGCTTTGGTGAAGGTGCTCTTGAGTCCGCCCACCCGATAGGAGCGGTTCACCGGCCCTCCGGCCGCCCGCAGCAGGTCTTCCCATTTAGGACTGTCCGGTCCACCGGTGGATACCTTCCGGCGCGGTCCCTGGTATGCCACCTCCACCTGCCAGGTCTGCCTCTGCCAACGGTCCTGGACCAGGAGATGGCGGGGGAATGCCAGAACCAGCTCCGGGAGATGAAGATCATCAGCGACGGTAACGGGCAGTCGCTCCAGATGATTTTTCAGGTCATAGGCCAGAAACCCCAGGGCCCCGGCGGCACAGGGCGCCACCGGCGGATCGCCTGGCAGGGCCAGAGCCGCCAGACATTCGTCCAGGATATCCAATGGATTTGCTGTCCACTCCCGCCGCCAGCCCTCTCCCTGGATAGTTACCCTGCTCCCCTTGGCCTGCAGCACCAGAAAGGGATCCCAGCCCATTAGGGAGTAGCGTCCGGAGTCGAGCTCACCGCCGCTGAGCAGCAGCATGGCGTAGGGCCTGGCCTGCAGTCCCCAAAAAAGCTGCTCCAGGCCGAAGCCGTCCTCCGGCAGGCTGCGGGGGATTATCTTCAGATCAACAATGCGTCCCCACATATCGGCCACCCGGGATCAACAGCCGGCCACCGCCAACAGACTGCTCCTGTCCGGCTGGGAGGCAGGGCCGTCAATTCTCAGCGTGCTGGTCCCGGTCTTCCTAGCCTGTGAACTCAACCCTAAGAAATTCCCCACCAACTCATGGCCATACTCTGTCAAGAATGACTCCGGATGAAACTGCACCCCGTGAAGGGGGTAGTGGGGATGGCTCAGGCCCATGATGACGCCGTCCCCGCTCCGGGCCGTGACCATCAAGATGTCGCCGGCCGGTCTGACCATCAGGGAGTGGTATCGGGCCGCCCCGAAAGGGCTGGGAAGTCCGGCAAAAAGGCCCTGGCCGCAATGATAGACCTGGTGGCGTTTTCCGTGCACCGGCACCGGCGCCAGCTCCGTGGTGCCGCCAAAGACCTCATTGATGGCCTGCATCCCCAGACAGACGCCCAAGATGGGGATCTGCCGATAAAAGCGGGCGATCACCGCCTTGCTGATGCCGGCAGCCGCCGGTGCCTTGGGGCCGGGGGAAATGCACAGCCACTGCGGCCGCAGCGCCGCAATTCCCTCCAGATCAATGGCATCATGCCGCCGGACGATCACTTCCAGGGAAAATTCATAGAACAGCTGCACCAAGTTATAGGTAAAGGAGTCATAGTTATCAATCATGACCAGCCGCATCACGCCCTCCAAAAAGAAAAGCCACCCAGAGCGAGTCTGGATGGCTGACGCCTAGAACATAACTCAATCTTTTTTTATCATAAGACGAGCCGGTGGGCAACTCCCTGAAGCTTTTTTCCCCGACCGAAGGCTGCTCTCGGTAAAAAGGGCTTGACAAAAAAACTCCCGGATTTAAAGTAAAGCTTATTATGCAGCCGAAACCCGCCCTTTTTTGGGGGGTGCGGGGGACCCGAGTTTTTGGGGCGTATTCCGTTTGCGGATAGGGCACTTCCAAGCCCGAGCCCGACAGCTAACCTCGTAGGCGTATTGGAAGGGCAACCGCTCCGGAACGATCACCGCGGCCTTTGCCAGCGGTTTTTTTTTGCCCTCCTGGCGATTGCTCTCCTGGATGTTTCAAATTAAGGGCGGGAATAAAGGAGCGGCAATAATGAAATCTGCCATTTTAACGGTTCTCAATTTAGGTCTGCTGGTCGTATTTTTTTATCTCATGCGCCGGCCCGGCCTTCTCTCCTTTTCTGAGGGGGGGCGAGTCTGGCTTACCTGGCTGGCCGTGGCAGTTATTACCTTGATGGATGAGTTTACCTCCATCTTCTATGTGCCGGCAGAATCCTACCGTTTTATTGGCGTGGGCGCCATTGTCTTCATAGTCCTAACCAGCCTGTTGGTGCGATTTCTGACCACCAGACTCACTGAAATTGCCGAGATCCTGGAGCACCATAACATCATCGGTGGGGGTGTCTATTCATTTTCGTACCTCGTGCTGGGGCCTGTGGTGTCTTTCATCGCCGTGTCCTCCATTATGGTGGATTATATTCTCACGGCCTGCATTTCGGCGGTGAGCGCAGTTGCCAACGCCCTCTCATTCTTTCCCGGCCTGTCTGCTTCCTTCCCCTTAACAATTAGCCTGGTGCTGTCCATTATCTGGTTGGTAGCCGGTTTGAATATTTTGGGGATTCGAGAAAATGCCCGCTTCACGTTCGGCATTTTCATCTTTGCGGCATTTATCATGGTTAATCTTATTGCCTCGGGGATCCTTGCCCTGGATGCACCGTCATTAACACGCATGAAAGACTCGGTGCATTATGCCGCCCAGGAGTTAACCACCGATTCTTGGTTGACGAATTACGGCAATCTGGTCTCCAATATTGCTTTTTGTATCCTTGCCTATTCCGGCGTTGAGTCTGTATTGCAAACAGCCGGTCTGATCCGTGGCTGGCGGGAGATCCACCGGGCTTATTGGTTTCTAGCTCTTACGGTGGGCATCAGCACTCCCTTAATTTCCGCTCTGGTTCTTTCGGCACCCATTGATTTTAAGCAGCATGAAGGAGATCTCATTACTCACTATGCCTCTCTGCTTAATGGGGTTCCCTTTGGCATTCTGGTGGCAACTCTGGCCAGTTTCACTCTCACCATGGCAGTCAACACAGCCTTTGTTGCCTCCAGCGAACTCCTGGAGCGAGTAGCCCACCGGTATGGTTTTTCCTGGCTCATCGCTACCAACAAGCGCCAATCCTTATACCGCATTCACCTGATCAGCGCCCTGCTTTTTTCCATAATTATTCTCATTACCCATGGCAGTCAGCAAATCCTGGCGGACATGTATGCCATCGGCTTGGTGGCCAGTTTTTGTATCAACCTGGGATCACTGCTCATTTACCGTTATTCCAAAGGGACGAAAGAGGTAATCGCCTACTTCACCAGTCGGCTAGGTACTCTGATTCTTTGGGTAATTCTTGTAAGTTGCTTTATTTTCCTAGCCCTGGACAAGCCACACGGCACCTTATTATGGGCATCGGTAACGCTTGTAGTACTCTTGGCTGGTATCCTGATGGCCCAAAAAAGAGCCCCGGAAATCATGGAAAGGCAAAAGACCGATGCCCAGATGGATCTCGTCCTCTACTTGTCGCAATCAGATGCCCCTGAGTTACAGCTCGTGTTTCGTCGGCCCAAAGAGGAAACATTACAGCAGATACGCGATAATCAAGTTTTCATCTCGTTTTATAATCCCAGAGAGAAGGCCCCGGCCAAGTTAGCCCCCAATCACTTCCGTTTCGTCCTAACCAAGGCGGGCCTATTCAATGACATGATAGGCTTGCTCAAAGTGGTTGAATATGAATTCCCCGACCGCACCATTACCGTAACCTTTGGTTGGCCCATGAGTTCCTGGTTGGATCGCCTGGCCATCGGCGTCATGGTCTTCAATCTCATGCGTTTGCCCCGGCTCTTCCCCCAATTCAACTTTAATATCAACTATCCTGGTAAAACTGGTAATCTCATCCAATGACGATAAAAACATTCCGCCATAAGATCCTTTTGGGGTATGCTCCCAGCCTGCTTTTGATACTTCTGGTCCTGACCTGGTCAGGCCTGACCCTTCTCAAACTGGGGCGTTCTTCAGAAGCCATCCTCCGAGAAAATTACCGCAGTATCATGGCAGCAGAGCACATGATAGATGCCTTAGAGAGGCAGGATTCGTCAATTCTCCTACTCTTGTTGGGTTTTCAGGAACCATGGCTGCATGAGTTTCATTCCCAGGAGGCGGTTTTCTGGCAGTGGCTGGGCCGCGCCAAAGATAATGTTACCATTCCTGGAGAAGAAGACATTCTTCGTGACCTTGAAAAGGAATATGGCCGGTTTATTGCTGAGGCGGCCGACCTCTTGCTCATCGTTAAAGAGAGCCATGAAAAGGGGGTGAAATTTTACCATAACACTCTTTTTCCGCGCTTTCGCGCGGTAACCGAACTTTGCATCCGGCTGCGGGAATTAAACCACGAAACTATGTATCGAGCTAGCCAACAAACTCAAACATTGGCCAGACAGGCAATCATTTCCCTGATAGTCGGAGGCGGTAGCGCCATCTTAGTGGGTTTGGTCTTTAGTCTTCTCTTATCCCGTTTCCTCTCCGGACCGGCGACCCGCATGACGGCCGTTTTAGGAGAATTGGCCCAGGGAAATTACGATGTCCGCGTACCAGTGCAAGGGCATGACGAACTGGCAGCCCTTGCACGGCAAGTGAATACCATGGCCCAAGAACTGAAAAAATATAATGAGCTGAATATCGGCAAAATACTAACGGAGAAAAGTAAAATCGAGGCCTTAATCCAAAATGTAGATGAAGGCATTATTATTGTGGATGATAGGCTGATGATAAGTGATATCAATCTCATGGCGGCAGATATTTTTCAGGTCAAGAAAGAAGACATGATCGGCAAGCATTTGATGGAAATGATTAAAGAGGAAACTCTATTGGACTACATGAAAACTGCGATGTTCACAAATACTTCCCCGGAATTTTCTGGTGATCAGAATATTTATCGGCTGGAAAAGGGAGAGTCGACTTGCTATTATCAGTTTTCCATTATCCCGATACAGGGGCAATCACTGGCGTCGAGGGGAGGAGTATTGCTCTTGCGGGATGTTACCAGGCTGCGGGAATTGGATCATTTGAAATCCGAATTTATTCTTAGGGCTTCCCATGAACTCCGAACCCCCCTGACCAGCTTAAGTCTTAGTATCAAATTACTTGATGAGACCGAAGCTGCTCATCTGGGGGATCGGGCGCGAAAATTATTGAACGCTTCCCAAGAAGATGTAGAGCGATTGAGAGTTTTAGTGGAGACTCTCTTAAATCTTTCCCGGATAGAAGCTGGAAAACTGGAGCTTAATTTTCAAGCCATCAGACCGGAATTTATCTGCGCCAGGGCAGTGAATCTGATGCAGCCGCAGGCGGAGGCCAAGGGCATCGAATTGACTCTGCAAACTGTAGCCGATTTGCCAACCGTCCGAGCTGACTTAGAAAAGATTGATTGGGTGCTGGTCAATCTGTTGACCAACGCCGTAAAATTTACTCCGGCAGGAGGGCATATCCAGGTGAAAGTTGCGGCCCAAGAGAAGCATGTGCAATTTTCCGTGATCGATGACGGGGAGGGCATTCCCTATGAGTATCAGGCACGCATATTCGATAAATTCGTCCGGGGCAAAAGCCAACAGTTAACATCTGGCCTGGGATTGGGTCTGGCAATCTGCAAAGAGATTGTCAATGCTCACGGCGGCGTGATCTGGTTGGAGTCAACTCCCGGTAAAGGAACAGCCGTGAGCTTTTCTTTGCCTTTGGCAACAGTCTGATAAAATTGGAGAAATCCCATGGGTAACGGAAAACTTCTTATCGTGGATGATGAAAAAAATATCCGACTGGCCTTGACGGCCGCGTTGGATACCTTGCCGGTAGAGATTGAAACAGCAGCTAGCGGCGAGGAAACCCTCAAACTATTAAAGGAAAAACCTTACGATTTCAGACTGATATTATTGGATCTGCTCATGCCTGGAATTGACGGCATGGAGGTTCTAAGGCGGTTGGCTCCAATCCGCCCGGATATTAAGGTTATCGTCATCACGGCGCATGGCTCCATAGAGACGGCGGTTGAGGCCATGAAATTGGGGGCGGTGGATTTCTTGACCAAACCATTTGATCCCGAAGAAATTCGGCGGGCGGTATCCCGGCTGTTGGATTGGGACACACAACCGGACGAGAGATCGGCAGCATATCAGGGACTTCTTGAGTTGGCCGGAAAACGGCTGGCGGAACACCAATTGGAGGCCGTCCGGGAATATCTCGGCAAAGCCATTGCCCTGGAGCCGAACCGGCCGGAAGCCTTCAATTTCTTAGGAGGTTTATGTGAAATCCGGGGTGACCGGTTAGGGGCCGATAAACATTATCGCACCGCCTTGACATTGGAGCCGACCTACCTGCCGGCTCAGAAAAATCTGGCCAGGATTACCAGCCGGCCTTATACGACCATGGGAATTGTCTGGGAATAATAAAAGGCGATTTAATTCCCAGGGATCGACAAATTCCAATAAAATGCAGTCTAAAGCTTGCCGAAGCCGCAAAAATAGAGTAAACATTTTTCATTGTCTAATTCTGCGCTAGTCGCGGAAACGGGGGACCCGGGCATTAGGGGCGCATCGCCATCGGGCGTAGGACAACCTCATCGGTCCGAGCCCTGCAGCTAACCTCGTCGGCATCGATGGGGAAAGACCTTCCGGACTCCATGGCCGGAGGCCTGACCTCCAGGAATCAGGGTTTGGAGGGGGAGTATGAGTTCGTCTTCCACTTCTGAGGCCGAAGCCTCGCCTCAATCCCAACCACCTTCCCGTATTTCTCCAGCTCAGACCGGGCCCAACGCTCAATCCGTTCCTTCCAAGAAACTGCTTCTAGCTTTGGGGGCTTTGGGCGTGGTTTATGGCGACATCGGCACCAGCCCGTTGTATACGGTGAAGGAGTGTTTCCACGGTCCCCACGCCATGACCATCAGCACCAGCAACATCCTGGGGGTCATGTCCCTGATTTTCTGGTCCCTGACTATGGTGGTGACGGTCAAATACGTCATTTTCATCCTGCGGGCCGATAACCACGGGGAGGGGGGGATCTATGCCCTGGCGGCCCTGTTTTTAAGCAAAGGCCGGGAGCGGGTGCATCCCAAAGTGGTGAACCGCCTCATGCTCTTGGCCATCTTCGGGGCAGCGCTGCTCTGCGGCGAAGGTCTGATCACTCCGGTCATCTCAGTATTGTCGGCCATTGAGGGCCTGAATGTGGCCACCACCGCAGCCGAACCTTTTGTCCTGCCCCTATCCTGTGGGGTAATCCTGGGGTTATTTTTAGTGCAGAGCAAGGGCACGGAGCGCATCGGCAAGGTCTTCGGGCCCATCATGATCCTGTGGTTTCTGTCGTTGGGCGCCCTGGGGCTGGCCCAAATCATCCGCACGCCCATCATCCTTAAAGCTTTTGATCCCCGCCACGCCGTCAATTTTTTCGTGGAGAATCGCTTGCATGGCGTTCTGGTGTTGGGCGCTGTGGTCTTGTGCATCACCGGCTGCGAAGCCTTGTATGCTGACTTGGGTCATTTCGGCCGGGGACCTATCCGCGGCGCCTGGCTGCTATTGGTCTTTCCGGCTTTGCTCATGAATTATCTCGGCCAGACCGCCCTGTTATTGGAGCACCCTCAAGCCGCGGTCAATCCCTTCTACGGCTTGGTTCCCCGTTTTCTCCTCTACCCCATGGTGGCTTTGGCCACCACCGCCACGGTCATTGCCTCCCAGGCCATGATCTCCGGGGTCTTTTCCCTCATGCAGCAGGCTATCCAGATCGGTTATGCCCCCCGGCTGCGTATCGTTCACACTTCGGGGGAGACTAAAGGGCAGATTTATTTGCCCTGGATCAACACCGTCATGATGATCGGCTGCCTGGGGTTGGCCCTGGCTTTTAAGGAATCCAGCAATCTGGCCGCAGCGTATGGCATCGCGGTCACCGGTACCATGTGCATCAGCACCATTATTTATTTCAATATCTGCCGCCATAACTGGAACTGGCCCCTTTGGCAGGCCCTGCCCCTGGCGGGCCTCTTTTTCTTTTTTGATTTTTCCTTTTTCAGCGCCAACCTGCTGAAGTTCATTGACGGCGGCTGGTTTGCCGTCAGTGTTGCGGTAGTGCTCTTTACCATCATGGTCACCTGGCGGGACGGCCGGGCGGCATTGCGCAAGCGGTTTGAAGAGGCCCAGGTGCCGCTGGATGTGCTGATGTATGACATTGCCACCTACAAAATGGTGCGGACCCCCGGCACGGCCTTCTTTCTTTCGGTCTCCCCGACGGGTACGCCCATCGTCCTCTTGCACCTGCTGAAACACACCGATGCCCTCCCGGAAAGGGTCTTTATCCTCTCCATCGTATCCACGGATTTGCCTCATATGCCCCGGGAACAGAAGCTGGAAGTAACCGACAAAGGTTATGGCTTTTATCGAGTCGTGGCCTCGTATGGGTTTATGGAAACGCCGCGGGTGCCAGAAATTATCGAAATGTTGAATGAACAGGGACTGGACATTGATATCTACGCCACCTCATTTTATCTGGGCCGGGAGTCTTTGCTCACCACCGGCCCCACCAAGATGGCTGCTTGGCGCAAAGGCCTGTTTGCCTTCCTGAGCCGCAATGCCTGGAACGTCTCCACCTTTTTCGGCATTCCGCCGGGGCGGGTGGTGGAGCTGGGCAGTCAGGTGGAGATTTAACCTGCATCTGGCTCTGCTCGGGCCTCCTTGACCGTAGAAACCGGTCAGGTCGGACTCGACCTGTGGTGGCCAATTCCTGAAATCATGAAAGCCGTGCTGAAAAAGATCCTGCCCTTTTTAAAATCGCCCCAATTCCTGTTAATCGGCGGCTTTGCCGGGGTGATTTTCACGGGGTCGATCCTCTTATGGCTGCCCTGGGCCCATCAGCCGGGTCAGGTCAGTTATTTGACCGCCCTGTTTACCGCCACCTCTGCGGTCTGTGTCACCGGCCTGGTGGTGGTGGATACCGGCACGGTCTATACCCCCTTCGGCCAGATTGTCATCCTGCTGCTGATCCAGACCGGGGGGTTGGGGGTCATGACCTTTGCCGCCCTGACCTTTCAGATGTTGGGACGGCGCCTGTCGCTGCAATCGCAGATGGTGCTGCATGATTCTTTTTTCCAGCAGGATATCGGTTCTGACTTTCGGCGCCAGTTTTATCGCATACTATTGACGACGGCCAGCATTGAGGTGGCGGGAATGGCAGTCATAGCCCTGGCCCTGGTCTGGCGGACCGGAGAGATAGGTTTTTCACTTTATAGCGCCGTTTTCCATGCCATTTCCGCCTTCTGCAACGCCGGCTTTTCCATCTATCGGCAAAATCTCATGGACCTCCGGGACAATCCGGTTATTCTCGTAACGATCATGCTTTTGATCATTACCGGCGGTCTGGGTCATGCGGTTTTATTGGAGACCTGGCGGTGGCTTCGGAGCAGGGCGGAGAAAAAAGGCCCGTTGGGGCCGCCGCGAGCCTTTTCCACACACGCCCGGGTCGTCTGGGGTATGACCATGTTCCTCATTTGGGGTGGGTCAGTGGGAATTTTGCTTTTCGGCCTGACGCCCGGGGAGAGCAGCTGGGGAGCAAAGCTGATGGCTGCATTGTTCCAATCGGTGACGGCCCGGACCGCGGGATTTAACACGGTTGACATCAGCGCCCTGCCTTTGGGTGCCATCCTGATCCTCATTTTTCTCATGTTCATCGGCGGCTCGCCAGGGTCATGCGCCGGGGGCATCAAAACTACCTCCTTTGCCATCTGGTTGGCGGAGATGCGGTCCAAGCTCCGGGGGTTTCGGGAAGTGAATATCGCCGGCCGGCAGGTGCCCCCTGAGATTTTATGGCGCAACACCATCCTCATCCGCTTGGCCGCCGCCTGGAACATCCTGGGCATCTTCCTGTTGTTATTCACCGAAACCCATCCTGACATCGGCCTGCATGATGTCATCTTTGAGCAGATTTCCGCTTTTGGCACCGTGGGCCTTTCCACCGGCCTTACCGAAAGACTTTCCACGGTTGGCCGTCTCTGGATTATCGTGACCATGTTTATCGGCCGGGTGGGACCATTGACGGTGGCCATGTGGATTATCCCGGAACGGTATATCGTTATCCGGTATCCCAAAGCCAGGATCATGATCGGATGAAAAAGAAAAAGTATATCTGCATCATCGGCCTGGGTCAGTTCGGCATGGAATTGGCCCGGGAATTGGCCAGAAACTGCGAAGTGCTGGCCCTGGATCGAGATGAAAACCTGGTCTACAGTATTGCGGACGATGTCCAACGGGCATTGGTACTGGATGCCCGGGATTATGGCAGCCTGAAACAGGTGGTGACCACCGATTTTGATGAAGTGGTGGTAAGCCTGGGGGAAAGCCTGGAGGCCAGCATCCTCTGCACGCTGCATCTCAAGAAAATCGGCATCAAGATGATCCGGGCCAAGGTGATGAGCGAAGACCACGCCGCCATCCTGCACTCTTTGGGGGTGCAGGAGGTAATCTTCCCGGAACGGGAGACGGCCTGGCGGTTGGCGGCCCAGATTGTCAATCCTAATCTCCTGGATTACATCCCCTTGGAGGCCGGCTATCGGGTCATGGATGTGGCGCCGCCCAACAGTTTTTACGGCAAGACCCTCATGGAGCTGGAGCTGCGGAAGAAATATGGGGTCTTTGTCCTGGCCGTCAAAGAATTGGTGCCGGAGCGGTTCGTCTTTCTGCCGGATCCCGCCTTTGTGATCAAACCCAGTGACGTTCTGGTCATGATCGGCCGGGAGGAACATCTGGCCAAGTTGCAAAAGGTGGCAGAGTAATTGCGGGTTGCCAAATCCTGATTTCATTCCCCGGTCTCTGTGGCATCTATGATGTAGCATATGAAAACCCTGAGAGCCAAAATACTCCTGGGCTTTGGCGCCAGCCTCATTATCGTGGCCCTTATTCTCATCCTGGGTATCACTCTTTTGCTGCGCCTGGGCCGGGCTTCCGACGCCATTTTAAGGGAGAATTACCTAAGTACTCTGGCTGCCGAAAATATGATCAATGATATTGAACGGCAGGATTCAGGGCTGCTTCTGGTTCTGTTGGATTTTCCAGAGCTGGGTTTCAAAGAGATGCGGGAGAGCGAAGTCAGCTTCCTCATGTGGTTGGGCAGGGCCAAAGACAACATCACTATCCCCGGGGAGCAGGAGATCGTCACGGCCATCGAAAAAAATTACACCCTCTATCTCCAGGAAATCCAGCAGATGCACCTTTCTAAACGGGATGCTCTGGAGCATTTAATAACCAATTACCATGATCAGGTGCTCCCCCGTTTCCGGAAGGTGCGGGATGCCTGCCTGAAGCTGCGCAATCTGAACCATGAAGTGATGTTTGCCGCCAGCAACAGAGCCCGCCGTATCGCCGAACAAGCAGTCTGGTTTATCTCCATCATTGGGGCCATGGCTATCCTGGGGGGGATCTCTTTCAGTCTCATGCTGGCCCATCTCATTTCCCGGCCGGTCTCAGAACTGAAAGGTGCGGCTTTAACTTTGTCCCAGGGGAACTATGGTGTCCAAGTGCCGGTGCGTGGGCGGGATGAGTTGGCTCTCCTGGCCGAGGCCTTCAATAGCATGGCCGCTACCTTGAGAAACTTCCACGAGTTGGATATAAACCAGATCCTGGCGGAAAAACGCAAGAGCGACGCCATTATCCGGAGTGTGGATGACGGCTTGCTGGTGGTGGATGAAAAACTTCACATCAGCAATATCAATCCCAGAGCTGCAGCTATCTTCGGAGTCGAAGCAAGCGAATCTTTAGGAAAACACATCTTGGAGGTGGTGCGTGAGGATTTTATCTACCAGGCACTGAAGGCTGCCATAGAAACCGGGCAGGAACCGCGGTATGAGGCGGACGAAAATATCCTGACGGTGCCGTCGGGAGAAGCAAGCCAGCACTATCAGACGGCCATCTTGCCGATCCGTTCCCGGGCCGGGGTCATTCCTGGTGCTGTCCTGGTTCTGCGGGATGTCACCCGGCTGAAAGAACTGGACCGCCTTAAAAGTGAATTTGTTATGACCGCCTCCCACGAGTTGCGCACACCATTGACCAGCATCGGCATGTCGGTAAGCCTGCTGCGGGAGTCGGCCGCAGCTAAGCTCACCGAGTCAGAACGGGAGCTTCTGGACGTTTGCCATGAAGAGGTGCAACGCCTCAAGGCCTTAGTGGATGATCTGCTGGAGTTGTCCAAAATTGAGGCCGGCAGACTGGATCTGGCCCTGGAGCCCGTCGCTCCCGCCTTCCTTGGCCAACAGGCCTGGCTGGTGATGAAAAATCAGGCCCAAGCCAAGGGCATAGCCGTATCTCTGGAAGTGCCGGAAACTCTGCCCGAGGTCCTGGCTGATCCCCACAAGATCGTCTGGGTGTTGGTCAATCTGCTGGCCAATGCGGTGCGTTACACCCCCAGCGGCGGCCATATCACGGTGCGGGGCGAACAGGTCGGCCCTAAGGTCCATCTGGCCGTCCAGGACGACGGCCCCGGCATTCCCCGGGAGATGCAGTCCCGCATTTTTGATAAGTTTGTCCGCCTTGATCAGGGAGAAGCCACCGGCAGTGGTCTGGGACTGGCCATTAGCAAAGAGATTGTCCGGGCCCACCGGGGCGTTATCTGGTTGGCATCAGAGCCCGGCCAGGGCAGCACCTTTACCTTCAGCCTGCCTCTGGCTGATCGCAGCAAGGAGAATGAAATCCATGGCAACGCCGCGTGTCTTGATCGTGGATGACGAGCGGAACATCCGTCTCACCCTGAAGGGTGCCCTAGAGGCCATTGGCCTGACAGTGGACGCCGTCTTTCAGGGGGAAGAGGCTTTGCAAAAGCTGAGCGAGGCACCTTACGATGCCATGATTCTTGATCTGCGCCTGCCGGGTATGGACGGCCTGACTGTCCTCCGAGAGGTGACGGCCCGGTTTCCCCACACCAGGGTCATAATTATCACGGCCTATGGCACTGTGGAGGCGGTACTGGAGGCCATGCAATTGGGGGCGGTGGATTTTTTGCAAAAACCCTTTGAGCCCCAGGAGGTCCGGGATATCGTCGGCCGGGCCTTGGCCCGGCCCGAAGGTGGGCCATTGGCCTTTTCGTATGAGGAATATCTCGGCCTGGCGCAGAAACATATCGCCCAGAAGAAATTCAGCGCCGCTTTTGTCTACGCCCATAAGGCAGTATTAGTAGACCCGCACCGCCCCGAGGCCTTTAATATCTTGGGCGGCCTTTATGAAAATCGGGACCAACCCAAGGAGGCCTTGACCAATTATCAGGTAGCATTAAAGATCGACCCTGCTTATGGTCCGGCCCAACAGAACCTGCAGCGGCTGACAGCCAAACCATATATTAGGTCAGGAATTGTTTGGGGATAAAGGAATAGGGAGGGAAAATGATCCTGTGGCTCGTCTGATCCAGTCACCGGCCAGAACAGAGGCTAAAGAAGCTTCACCAGGGCCGCCACGACCGCCACGGCCGCAGCCAACATACCCCCCAGGCGGATGGTCATCCGGTATTCGGATTCTTTGATTTCTCGCCGGAGGTCGGTTAGGTCCCGGCGCAGAGACTCAATCTGGCCTTCCAGGTCCCGGCGCAGCGACTCAATCTGGCCCTCCAGGTCCCGGCGCAGCGCCTCATTCTGGCCCTCCAGGTCCCGGCGCAGCGCCTCATTCTGAGACCTTGCCTCCTGGCGCCCAGCTTCCAGGCCAGCGTCAAGGTGGCGGCGCAGGTCATTAATTTCGGCCATGAGGTCGCGCCGCAACTCCTGGAGGTCTGCCTTGGTGGCCAACTGTTCCGTGACCACTGCGGCGATGGCCTCCACCATGGCTTCGGCCTGAGCCTCGGTAAAATTGGCCGCCCGCAGGCGCTTGACAAACTCCAGGGTATCAAAGGCGATGGCTTTCATATATCTGGTCGCCTGCTAACTTGTGTCCATACGGAAATTGCGGCTGCACAGGTGACAGCGCGTTGGGGGGCTGGATAAATCAAGCCGCTACAATAGGCACGCCTTTCAACTCGGGCCTTTCCGGATGGGCACTAACTTGTTATCAACAGAAATATCGGCCGGAGTCAAGTTAGAGAAGCTTCACTAAGGCCGCCACGACCGCCACGGCCGCAGCCAACATACCCCCCAGGCGGATGGTCATCCGGTATTCGGATTCTTTGATTTCTCGCCGGATGTCGGTCAGGTCCCGGCGCAGCGACTCAATCTGGCCCTCCAGGTCCCGGCGCAGCGCCTCATTCTGAGACCTTGCCTCCTGGCGCCCAGCTTCCAGGCCAGCGTCAAGGTGGCGGCGCAGGTCATTAATTTCGGCCATGAGGTCGCGCCGCAACTCCTG
>Ga0067045_1002542_pt1 | contig 81781 bp, 75 predicted proteins | sample TerdegcTABiofilm_FD_59184 | JGI IMG/M metagenome (GOLD analysis project Ga0067045, IMG submission 59184) | Combined Assembly of (Gp0054472, Gp0054536) Wastewater bioreactor microbial communities from Singapore -Terephthalate degrading... | reverse complement strand
CCTTTGAACTACTGTTCATGGGGATCTCCTTTGTTAGTTTGGTTTCTCTAATTTATTTACAAGGAGATCCCTGTCATTACAACTCTTTTTTAACATACAAACTTATCAGGAAACAGATCATCATAAAACGAATTCACATACCATTTTCCAGAAATAAAAATATTTCATTTATTTTTGGCTACTGAGGTTAAAAAGACATAAAATAAGGTTCTTGTAGGAGAAATTGGAGAAGAAACTTTATTCTTTTCCCAAAACCTTAGTAGTCTGAACGAAGGTTAAAAAGAAAAAGAATAAGGTTACCTGAAGAATTACGAAACCTTATTTTTTTCATGTCAACCTTAGTAGAATAATGATGAACAAGAGCCGTCAACTTTATTACCTTATCAGAAAACGGATCGTCAAAATACGAATTCATATAAAATTTTTCGGCAATAGGATTACACATCTGTTTATTGTTTGACATGCCTCAAGGTTTATTACAGGTGAGAGCTTAGTACCTCTGTGGGTCTCCACTATCGACTAAAATCTTGTTTGGGATAAAAATGATTTCAAGTTGTTTATAAAATGAGATGGAAAATTTTCGTGAAAAGACACTTTTTAATGAACTGATTCGGTTGTAAATTTAACGAAATTTAAAAATGAACAGTCAGGTACTATGGTGAAAGTGGTAAAAAATAAACGGGTTCTGAGTGGAATTCAGCCATCCGGTGAATTGCACATTGGAAACTATTTCGGTGCCATTCGCCAGCACATTGCTTTTCAGCATGACAATAAGTGCTTCTACTTTGTGGCGAATCTGCATGCCATGACCTCCATTCAAGACCGGAAAAAATTAGAACAGGCTACTTTGCAGGTGGCCATCGATTATCTGGCTCTGGGTCTGGATCCGCAGCTGGCAACTTTATTCATCCAGAGCGATATTCCTGAAGTGACTGAATTGACCTGGATTCTTTCCACGATCACCCCCATGGGATTGCTGGAAAGAGCTCATTCTTACAAAGACAAGACAGCAAAGGGGATCTCACCCAATCATGGTCTGTTTGCTTACCCGGTTCTAATGGCGGCTGATATCCTGATTTATGATTCGGAAATTGTACCGGTAGGAAAAGATCAAAAACAGCATCTGGAAATGACCCGTGATATGGCGCTGCGTTTTAACAGCATCTTTGGGGAAACCCTGGTAATTCCTCAGGAATTTATTATGCCCGATGTGGCCGTAGTTCCTGGCCTGGATGGCCAGAAGATGAGCAAAAGCTACGGAAATACCATTGAAATTTTCCTGGATTATAAAACTTTAAAACAGAAGGTCATGAACATCGTCACTGATTCTACACCCCTGGAAGCTCCTAAGGATCCTGATAAAAATAATGTGTATGCGCTTTATAAACTTTTTGCCACCCCAGAGGAGACACAGGAAATGCGTAAAAAATTTCTGGCTGGTGGGTATGGTTATGGAAGTGCCAAAAAGGAACTGTTAGAAAAGATTTATACCTACTTCCAACCAGCCAGAGAACGGCGGGAAAAATTGATGAAAGAAAAGGGCTATGTGGAGGAAGTTCTTAAAGCGGGAGCGGAAAAAGCTCGGCAGAAGGCGCAGGAAGTGATGAATCGGGTGCGCCAAAATTGTGGAATTTTAAAATTCATATAAACTCGAACATTTATCGAGAAACTGTGCTTAAAAATGTCCTATAAAATCAAACTACCAGTATTTGAAGGCCCCTTCGATTTACTGCTTTTCCTGATCAAAAAGAATGAGGTCGATATTTATGATATACCGATTGCAGAGATCACTCATCAGTATCTGCAATATCTGGAAATGATGCAGTTACTGGATCTGGATATTGCCGGGGAATTCATTGAGATGGTAGCGACCCTGATGTTGATAAAAGTGCGAATGCTGCTCCCTCAACCTCAGGTAGGTTTAGATGAAGAGATTGAAGATCCCCGTGCCAAGTTGGTCGCCCAATTGCTGGAATATAAACAGTTTAAAGAAGCGTCTTTTTCTCTTGGCGAACTGGAAAATAAACAGCGTCGATATTTTTCTAGAGCCGTGCCGGCCGTAAGCACTCACAATCCATCTGCCGATGATAATGATCTTTTTCTGGAAGATGCGTCGTTATTCGACCTGCTGGCGGCTTTTAAAAAAGCACTGGATGAAATGCCCAAGGTGACGGTGCATCAGGTCAATATCATCCGGGTGACTATTGAAGATCAGGTGAAGTTTATCTTTCAGCAAATTGGTGAGCGGCCGTATATGCTTTTCAGGGAAATTTGCCAACCATTGAAAACAAAGATGGAACTCATCGTAACCTTTATGGCCATTCTGGATCTGCTCCGCTTACAATTTTTATCAGCTAAACAATCTGAAGTCTTTGGGGAAATTCGACTGGTGGTATTGCAACCCCTTTCACTGGAAAAATATTTTGAAATTCGGGATAAAGACATCTTCTCCGCCAAATCCACCGAAACCATGGTTCAGGCTTCCCCACCGCTGTAAAAAATATCTACCCCAGTACGAAAATGATAACCATTTGAAAGTAGCAGTATAATTATGTATCTTTATTCCTCTTAAATAATAATAAATGGGCAAGGTGACACCTTTGATGGAAACGTCAAACGAAGATAAGAAAGTATATTATAATGTGCTGGAAGCCTTGTTGTTTTCCAGCGAGACTCCGTTGAGTGCAGCCAAAATCCGGGAAATTATTCCCATGCTCACCACCCGTGAAATAGCCACCGCCGTGCAGTGGTTAAATGAAACCTATCGTTCTTCGGCCCGGTCTTTTGAAATCCGGGAAATTGCGGGTGGTTACCAGATATTTACCTTGCCAGAGTATGCCGTTTATGTTGAACGTTTACATCAAAGCAAGCAGAAATCGCGGTTATCTCAGAAGGCTCTGGAAACCCTGGCCATTATTGCCTATAAACAACCTATCACCAAACATGAGGTGGAAGAAATCCGGGGTGTCAATGTGGATGGAGTGGTAAAGACTTTGCTTTCGCGTAATTTGATTACCATTTCAGGACGGGCTAAGGCTCCCGGCAATCCTTTCCTCTATATCACGACCAAGAAGTTTTTAGAATATTTTGGACTGCGCTCGTTAGAAGATCTCCCGAAATTGAAAGAAATCGACGAGTTGATCGATGTGGAGGATGAACGGTTTCCACACCGCGAGACTATTCTGAAAGAAATGGAGTTAGATGAGTTGGGTTTGCAAGCAGAGGAAAATAATTCTTCTGGAGGGGAAAATTCCGATGGAAAAGAATCAGATCCGACTTAATCGTTACCTGGCTTTATGCGGTTTAGGATCCCGACGTAAATGTGACGATCTGATTGCCAGTGGAGCTATTAAAGTAAATGGCAAATTGGTTACTCAAATGGGAGCACGAATTGATCCCCGCAAGGATAGGGTGGAATTTTATAATAAAGTACTGACGCCTGAAGATAAGCATATTTTTATTTTATTAAATAAGCCTTTACATACCGTGACTACCGCCAGTGACGAAAAACATCGCAAAACTGTACTCGATGTGGTGCAAGTTGATCAGCGGATTTTTCCAGTCGGTCGCCTGGACTACGAGACGACGGGGGCGCTTCTGCTGACCTCCGATGGCAAACTGGCTTATTTTCTTACGCATCCCCGTTATCATGTGCGGAAAGTCTACCGGGTTTTGTTAGACAAACGCATTCGGCCCATCGATCTTCACCATCTTCGCCATGGAGTAGTGTTAGACGATGGCAAAACTGCCCCCTGTCGGGCAGAGGAGATCCGAATTATCGATAACGCCAGTCTGCTGGAAATAGAATTGTATGAAGGTCGCAATCGTCAGATTCGCCGCATGCTGGAGACTTTAGGATATCAAATTAAGAAGCTTCATCGGGTTGAGTTTGCCGGCTTACGCGTCGATGATATGAAAACCGGCGAATGGCGGAAATTGACCGCCGAGGAAGTACAAAAATTGCGGAAATTAGCCGAACAGCACAAAAATGAAGTGATCAACGAACCCGATGGAAAAAGATAAAAAAATTATTATCGCTATTGATGGTCCGGCTGCCAGTGGCAAAAGCACCACTGCCCGTGAAATAGCCAAAAAATTGGGATATATTTATATCGACTCGGGTGCCATGTACCGCGCCATAACCCTGAAAGCCTTACAGGCTAATGTCCCGGTGGAAAATGATGAACAGGTGGCCGCCTTGGCTCAAAAGATTGATCTGAAATTTGGTCGAAACCACTCCAGAACAGTGATTTATATGGATGGTGAGGATGTGTCCGATCAGATCCGTACCCCGATAATTGACCAGAAAATCAGTCCGGTAGCAGCGAATCCCCTGGTGCGCAAGATTCTGGTTCAGAAGCAGCAAGAGATGGGAAAAGAAGGAGGGGTGGTAATGGATGGTCGGGATATTGGGACAGTGGTTTTTCCCCAGGCAGAGTTGAAAATATTTATGGTGGCCAGCGTGCATCAGCGCGCTCTTCGCCGCCAAAAAGAATTGGAACAAAAAGGGATAAAGGTGGATTTAGATAAAATAGCGGCTGATATCAAAGATCGCGATCGGAATGATGCCAATCGTCTGCATGGCCCTCTGAGGAAAGCCACGGATGCGATAGAAATTGATACTACAGAATTGACCATTCCTCAGCAGGTTGAAAAAATATATCAGCTCGCTTTACAGAAAATCAAAGAAGTCAATTGAGTAACTACCCCAAAAGCAGGGAGATAAATCTTGTTTCATCCTTATTCCATAAATATATTTTGATAAATAGTCGCGGAGGTGTGTAGCGAGTTTTTGATACCAGCATAAATTAGTTGATTGCGTAAAAAGGGTAATCTTTGAGTTTGAAAAATACGCCTCTGCGATTATTGCTGGCAGTGGGGTTGATTTCGCTTTTTAACCCCTCCTCCTGGGCCATAGGATTTAAGCCAGCGAACCAACCCGCTGGTGTGGTCTCTCTGCATGAGAGAGACAATCCAGGCCTCTCTCAATATTTTTATGATTCAACACTATTTAAAATACAATATAGTCAGTTTCGTCGTCAGATTCGATTGGACACCAGTCAAACCCGAATCGAGATCCGAGAATTGCTTTTTGGGAAAGATCATCTACTCCCTTTAGTGGTGGATTTGGATTTTTATATTCGCAGCCGTCTGGCATTCGATAATTTACAGGCCTGGAAGAAAACCGCTCTAAAGAATATTGGTAAATTAAGTCAGGCTGGAACCAGTGGTATCGAACTAAATATTCCAGTCAAAATCAAAAGTAAAGCCTTCAAGCGGATTTTCGGAGGCGATCGGGTAGGGTTGCGGGTAACCGGTAACATATCTTTTGAATTAGCTGGACGTTCCGAAAGCCGCGAAGGTTCAGCGGTATCCTCCTACCAACAACGGGGAAATTTTAGCCCGCGCTTTAAACAAACCCAGCAATTCCAGGTGGAAGGGAAGGTGGGTGATAAAGTCAGCGTAAAAGTGGACCAGAACAGCGAAGCCACCTTCGATTTTGAAAATACGTTACGCCTCACCTATACCGGCGACGAGGATGAAATTATTCAAACGATTGAAGCGGGTAATGTATCACTTTCTCTGCCCAGCACGAATTATGTATCCGCCAGCTCAAAAAGTCAGGGTTTATTTGGCTTGAAAAGCAGTATGCAAATGGGCAATCTGAGCTTTGTAGGAATCGCCAGTCTGCAACGAGGTGAAAAGCAAAAATTAACTAAAACCGGCAGTGCCGCCGAGAATACTTTTCGGGTCAAAGATTATGACTATGTACGCGACCGCTTTTTCTTTCTGGACAGTACCTATGCGGCCCGATTTGAATCGTCCTACATTCCGGAAACCATGCAATGGTTGGTGACAGACCCCGGAAGTCGGATTAAACAACTGGATGTGTGGCTTACCGCCAGACCAAATGATCCCAAGACTCGTCAGGGATGGGCAGTCTTAAATGCCGATAAATCAATCTATACTCCAGACACTCTGGCCAGTTTGCAGGTGATTAATGGGGTGCAGGAATATGGGTATTTTAAGAAATTGGAAGAGAATGAATATTTTTATGATGAATACCGGGGATATTTCTGGTTAAATCAGACTGTCAATGAAAATGATGTGGTGGCGGTTTCCTATGTTACCGACGGTGGTACAAAACAGGGTGATTTATTTAACGAAGTAACAGACACCTCCGCTATTGTGTTGCTGAAATTAATTCGTGCTCAGGGGTCGAATCCGCGTTACCGAACCTGGCAGTTAACCATGCGCAATGTGTACAACCTGGGCGCCTCTTCTATCTCCAAAAATGGATTTGATCTGAAGATCCTTTATACTAAAACCGGTCAGGATGTAGATGTCCAACCAGTTCCGCCCAATAAACCGTTTGTATATTTAATGGGTCTAGATCGCCTGGATGAACAGGGCGGACCAATCGATGGCGGCGACAGAAAAATTGATGTCAATAATGGCAATGTTTTAGATCTATCTAATGGATATCTCATCTTTCCTTCCATTACTCCGTTTGATCCATCTCCAAACAGTAACTTTAAAATTGATACCTCCTTAGCTGTGAAGATCTATGATATTAAAAATCGAACGGTTGAACTGGATGAGCATAAGTTTGATATTGAAATTACCACCAGTTCTGTGACTTCTAATTTCAATTTAGGATTTAATGTACTGGAGGGTTCGGAGGTGGTCAAACTAAATGGCCGCGAACTCCAGAAAGATAAAGATTATACCATTGATTATTTCAGCGGTACTTTGCAGTTATTGGCACCTGAAGCCCGGCGAGCCGATGCCAATGTGGAAATTGAATATGAAAGAGGCAGTCTCTTTCAACTGGATAAAAAAACCTTATTGGGCGGCCGACTGGAATATTCGTTCGGTGATCGCGGTTTTATTGGTATGACGGGCTTATATCTGAATAAATCAACTCTGGATCAACGGGTGCGAATCGGACAAGAACCGGTGCGAAATTTTATCTGGGATATAAACACTGCTCTGACTTTCCGACCGAATATTCTCACCAAATTAATCGATCGTCTCCCAATCGTTGAAACCTCTGCTGAATCGCGATTAAAGATCGAAGCTGAGTATGCGCAGGTTAATCCCAATCCAAATACTTTTAACGAGGAAGCGCTGGGAGAAAATAAAGGCGTGGCTTATCTGGATGATTTTGAAGGCAGTAAACGTACCACGCCGTTAGGAATTATCTATCGTACTTGGTCTCCCGCTTCTATTCCTTTACGATTTGTTATTCCGAGTTTGAATATAAATTATCAAATTGACCGAACGGTGGATTCAATGATGTACCGCATGGATCGCAGCCGTTTACGCATGTTTTGGTATAATCCCTATGAACAGGTGCCGATTCAAGACATCTGGCCGAATCGAGATGTAAATGCTCAAACGGGTACCACCACCAATGTATTGGTCTTACAGTGGAAGAATGATTCTATCCCCGAAGATCGTGCCTGGGGCGGGATTATGCGTAGCACGGTAAACTTTCCTGACCAGAAGAAGACCAAGTTTATTGAGTTGTGGATTAAAGGTAACGTTGGTCAGGTAAATATCGATATCGGGAAAATCAGCGAAGATTTTTATATCCGAGAAGGTACCTTTACTTTCGATGGTAAACGCTCCTTAGGAAATCTGAATACGGAAGACATTAATCTAAACGGTCTGCTTGATCTGGATGAGGATGTGGGATTGGATGGCATACCGGCCGGGCAACCTAACGCTGATCCGTGGGATATCTGGGCGGCACCTCAAAACAGTAATCCGCCCTTTCTGCAAATCAATGGCACAGAAGGCAATGGGGAAGCGCAGGGTGCCAAATATCCGGATACCGAAGACCTGGATGGTAACGGAGGATTGAATCTGGCGAATGAATACTTCACCTATAGTTTCGACCTGGCGGATAGCACCCATCCATATATTGACGGAAGCACTTCCAAGGGATGGAAATTATATCGCATTCCCATCAGAGCCTATGATCGAGACCTGGTTGTTGGAAATCCGGATTCCAGTTTTCAGGAAATATATTATGTTCGTTTATGGTTGAATAAATTGTCTCCTGATGGATTATATCATGGAGTGAGCATCGCTACTTTTGATTTCGTGGGAAATGAATGGGAAGAAGTTGGAGTGGCGGCCAGTGAAACCTCTCCTTTTGTTCTGGATGACAGTTTATTCAGTATCACGGTATATAATACCGAAGAGAATGCCGAACCGCCTCAATCGTATAAATCACCGCCAGGAGTAACAGGTATTCAGGATCGTATTACTCGCGCCATCAGCAAAGAGCAATCGCTGGTCATGCAGTTAAAGCGATTGGATCCCGGAGCCCGAGTGGAAGCCAAGAAGCAGCTCTACGAAAAAATGAATCTGATTAATTATAAAAAATTGAAATTATTCGTTCATGGTGATCCCGTTTTACCTTTGATTGATCCGCCATTGGAATTTTATATGCGTTTCGGACCCGCGGAGGGAATTTACTATGAAGTGGGCGGTAAAGTTTATCCCGGCTGGGATCCCAGAAATCACCTGGAGATTGTGCTGGATGATCTGGCTAAAACGAAGAATGATCAATTTTTCATAGGCGATTCCTCCACTGGTTATTATTACCGCGTTAATCCCAATAATCCAGAACAATATTTTAAAGTGGTTGGTCAACCCAATCTACGTAATATCAACTATATGGTAATTGGAGCTCGCAATAAAGGGAATTTTGCTTTAGAGGGAATTGAAATCTGGATTGACGAACTGCGGGTGACGGATGTATTTCGGGATAAAGGCACCGCCATGCGATTAATGGCGGACATGAGCTTAGCCGATATCGGATCATTTCGGGCGCAATGGGAAGTGGTGGATGCCGATTTCCGACGTATCGAAGATCAGTTTGGAAGCGGAAACACTACTGAACGCCAGGATTATCGAATGAGTTTGCGTCTCAATAAATTTTTGCCTTCCTCCTGGGGATTTTCAATTCCCATCTCGGGAGGTTTTGTTCGGACCCGTAATATTCCAAAATATTTTTATAATAGCGATCAATTGACTCTCTACCGGCCCAGCAGTTTCACCCAGAAACTGGATCAGTTCTTTGGGAGAGGCCAATTGAGTCCGGAGCTGGAAAAGAATTCGCGATTATCAGAATCTACCTCGCTTGGGGCCACCATCTCCCGTCAGGGCGGACAACGGTCACCATGGTATTTGAAATATTCTATCGATATGATCACCGTAGATGCGGACTGGAGCCAGAAAAATGGTAGTGATGAACGAAATGATATTATGGATGATGAATCCATTAGCGGGCAGGTGGCGGTGAAAGTTCCTTTTGGAAGAGAAAATGCCTTTCAACCTTTCCGATGGTTGGGCAATGGACCAATTATCAGATCTTTAGCCAAAGAGAAAATTTATTATACTCCTTCTTCTCTGGATTTTACAGTGAGCATTCGTGATAATGAAAGCATTAGCAAGTCCCGGCTGGAAGAATCGGCCCGAACCACAGTCACCACTACTTCCAGTCGTCGTTTCTCGCTGGCGTATAATTTGATGCCCAGCATATCGTTTACCTTTGGTAGGGATTTTCAGTCGGATGGGCAATTGAAAGGTTACCGCGCCGAAGATCTGGTGAAAGCGATCATTACTGATTTCGATTTCGGCGTGGATAAAACTATGAATCAGAATTTTAATGCGAATTATAATCCCAAATGGTTTAGCTGGATGACTCAGACTTTTAAGTATTCGGCAAATTTTAACTATAATCTCAGCAATGTCAAAACCAATGAGCGAAATAGCAGTTTACAGACCACTTCTGGCTTTAATGTGAATTTGCAACCCTCCACGTTAGCCTTAAAAATTTATGATCCTCGTAAGCGGCAGGTGCAGACAAAACCGACCACCAGTAGCCCTCGCAATCTTCCGGGTCAAAGCAGCCGAACTCGACGAGAGGAAGGAGAGAAAGTTGATGAAGAACCGCCTACACCTGGAGAAACCACAAAATCTTCACCTTCGCCTGAAACTACTCCAGCAGGCGCTTCCAAATCCAAAGCTCTTTCTGCTATAAATCCCCTCAAACTTGTTTGGCGATTTTTTAAAGCCTGGAAAACATTGGGATTAGATTATCAGTTAAGAGATAATTACAGTTATTTTAATGTGGCTGATATACCTACTTTTAAACATCAGCTTGGATTCTCCAGAGACCCTGGAGTGGGCACTGATACTACTTATCGCAAAATTGAACGGCTGCCATCAATTAAAAACGGTAAATTGATTAATGGAAGTTTGAATTTTGACATTATTCAAAATCTCGCCTCTTCCTTTAAATATAACTATTCGAAAGATCTAACCGATAACAACCAGCTCAAAACTGAGAATATTTCCAGCACTTATTTTTATACCGGTGATGATCCGGATAAAAATAAGAAAAGCTGGTATCAGTTTGTTCCTGATTGGCAGTTCCGTTTAACTGGAGTGGAAAAATTATTTTTCTTTCAGAAATATGCAAATTCCATTCAGTTAGAACATGCCCGAAGTGGTAAAACTAATGAAAGCAGTAGGTTTGATGGGGATGTGAAAACAAAAACTGGATGGGGGTATTCCAACAATTATTCCCCACTGTTGGGAATGAATGTATCCACCAAATGGGGAATTACTGGAAATGTTCGCTATACGACCAGTTCAACCTATACCTATAGTTTAACCAGTGGCGATAACAAATCGCTTCGTAATGGTTTTGATATTACCATGTCGTATTCCAAATCAACCGGATTCAAACTACCTTTACCATTCCTGAAAAATAAAAGTCTGAAAAATGAAATACAGGTGAGTATGACAGTGGGGAAAACCAATGATGTCTCTTATGCTCGCCGCAGCGGTTTCAGCAGCAATGAATTCATCGAACAAGATAAAAACAGTTCGTTTAAATTAAAACCATCCGCTACTTATCGCTTCAGTCAGAAAGTAAATGGTTCAATGTTTGTTGAATACTCGTCCAATTGCACGAAGCGTACTGGAAAGTATTCTTACTTTGAATTTGGAATTAATGTCAATATCGCCATTCGCTAAAAGTGATAGAATATGAAAAATCCTGGATTTAAAAAAAACCATCTCAAAATTATTCTCCACCGCCTGCTACCGAACAATTTTCTTTTCCCGTTTTTGGTATGTCTCATTCTATTCAATTTTGGTTGTTATGATACTCCAGTCGCCAAAGATTCCTTCAATGGGGAGAATGCCTTTAAATTCCTTCTCATGCAAACGAATTTAGGTCCTCGTCATCCGGGTTCAGAGGGACATTTGGCGGCGCTGAAACTTTTAAAAAATCAATTAGAAACTTATGGGGCAGTAGTAGAGTTACAGCCTTTCATGCATTATGATGCGGTCCGGGGAATTACCCTCACCATGCATAATATCATTGGTTCATTTTATCCCCAGAAGTCTTCGCGGATTATTCTCTGTGCCCACTGGGATACTCGGCCAGTTGCCGACCGGGACCTTCCGGCTAATCAACATCTGCCTATCCTTGGAGCCAATGATGGAGCCAGCGGTGTTGCGGTGTTGTTAGAAATTGCCGCTCATCTGCATAAAAAGGCACCAGCAGTGGGAGTGGATATCGTTTTCTTTGATGGAGAGGATTATGGGGAAGAAGGAGATCTGGATAATTATTTTCTGGGCTCCCGCCATTTTGTTCAGCACAATACTCGCTTTTTTCCCCGCTACGCTATTCTTCTTGACATGGTGGGTGATGCGGAGCTGGAACTTCCAATCGAAGGCTATTCCCAGCAATTTGCTCCCGAGCTCGTAGAAAAAGTATGGTCAACCGCCGCAGCATTGGGAATCTATCAGTTCCTTCCAGAAGTGCGAAATTATGTATCGGATGATCATATCATCTTAAATCAGGGTGGAATACCAGCGATTGATATCATCGATTTTGAATATCCTGACAAAAGCCACCGTTACTGGCATACCCTAAAAGATACCCCTGATAAGTGTTCACCCCAGAGCCTGCACGCCGTGGGAGAGGTGCTGTTGAAAGTGATTTACAGTGAACTTCCCTAAAAGCATGATCTATCATATTTAAAAGGATTTTAAATTGTGGTGAGAAAACCATCGAAATATTCGATCATAGAAATGTCTGTTTCTGATTTTGATCAAGATCTGCTGTCTGCCTTATTTTTCCAAAGTGGTTGTGCCGGAATCGAAGAATGTTCACCACATCACTGGAGGATATATTTTTCTAAACCATTGTCTGCATCCCAGCAAAAGTCAATTATAGATAAGCTGAAAAACATGCATCCTTCTCTGGACATGGCTTCTGTTGTCTTTTCCAATGATGATCAGCAGGATTGGCAAGCGGAGTGGAAAAAATATTTTCAACCTATCAGGGTTACTTCCCGAATTTGGGTAGCTCCGCCATGGGATTTACCCAATTTGAAACAAAATGAAATTTGCCTGATTATCGATCCTCAAATGGCCTTTGGAACAGGAAGTCATGAATCCACTCAACTCATGATTCGTGCCATGGAGAAATATATGCCATCGGCCGCTCGCGTATTGGATGTGGGAACCGGTTCGGGCATTCTGGCTATTCTGGCGAAAAAATTGCGTGCCCTCCAGGTTTTGGCCTGCGATATTGAACCTGAGGCCATTGAGAATGCTCAACATAATGCAGGTCTTAACAAAGTGGATAACATTGAGTTTCAATGCGGTGACCTCTCAAGAATCACCACCAACGATTTTGATATCATTCTGGCGAACATCAATCTGAATGTTCTTCTGGATTTGATCCCAAAGCTTGCCATGAAACTCCAACCACAGGGATTATTAATTCTTTCTGGTTTACTGGTTGTTGATGAAAATTCAATACTGCCGACAGCAGTCAAATATTTCACCTTTATAGAAAAATTTGTACAGGGAGAGTGGCTGGCTCTGGTATTAAAGAAGTCAACTGAAAATTAACTGTTTTTTTAATGTTATTCGATAAATAAGGTCGTAACTTTATTTCTTTTTAGAAGAAATCGGCGCTGAGTAAAGGAGCACTATTCATGAAGGTTTATCTTCGTTTATTGGTTGGGATAGGACTGGGGTTATTCATCATTTTTAGCGGGTGTCAGGAGGAAAAGGTGATCGTTGCGACTCCTGAAATATTTGATATTTCAAACCTCCATTTTCCGCTGGTGTTAAATAACCGATCTAGCCGACCTTTTCTGTTCACCGCCAAAGTCACTCATCCGGAAGGGTCAGCAGGAATCGCTGAGGTTTTTATGCGGCTGAAAGATTCTCAGGGAATTGCCCGTTTAAATTTTGAAATGCTGGACGATGGGAATGCTCTGAATCAGCATTCGGGTGATGTCATTGCCTTCGATCAAATTTATTCGCGTCAAATCGCTGGCAATGAAATCACCGTCCCGTCCGATACTTACTGGTTGGAAATTGTCGCTGTTTCTCGCCATAATGAAACGAAAGTGAGTCCATCTCAGCCACTGGAGGTTTTATCAAATGCTCCACCGGAAATTTTAGCTTTTTCTTTTCCCGATAGTATCAGAGCCGGGATGCCACCCACCACCATTTCGGTGACTGTAAATGATAGCGATGGGATAAATGATGTCCGCTGGGTGCTCCTGCAGGGATTTACTGGGGGATACGCAACTCCGACTTTCCAGGATACCCTATTCAATCCGGGGAATAATTCTTCTATCTTTCAGCAGATAATTGATTCCAGTTATGCAGTGCGACGAAAGGGGAACTTCGAAATGAGATTCCTGGCTGAGGATCGTTCCGGTGAACGATCTTTACCATTCTCACAAGATGTTTATTTTGAAAATACACCTCCCCAATTGTTTGATTCTCAGGTGCCGGATACATTGGTTCTTCCGCTGTCTGGTTCAAATCCCATTGATACTTTAATTTCTATTCGTGTTAAAGATCGCCAGAGCCTGAAGGATATTGACGCGGTTTATTATTTTTCGCTAAAACCCGATGGCACTCTGGCGAATAATGGAAACCCATTTTTTATGTGGGACAATGGTCTACCGTTTTTGGGTGATCCAAATCAATTGCAATATGCTGGTGATAAAATTGCAGGAGATGGTATTTTCTCTTTTACCGTTCTGCTTCCTCCCGGTGTTCTGACTGGCAAGTATCGTTTTTCCTTCTATGCGCTGGACCGTGCAAATCAGGAATCGACAGTATGGGTGGATAGTGTGTGGGTGAGAAATTGAAAGGAGCCTGTTTAAATATGAAAATTTCGTATCACTTTTCAATTATAATTTTTCTGGTGATTTTTGCTCAATTCGCCAAATCGCAGGTGAGCACAAATTTCCAACTAACAATCGGAAATCCCAATCGCAATGGTCTGATAGGAAATGGTATAACCGATTTGTGCTGGTACAACGGTCAAATTTATGTGGGGACAGGGTATGGTCTCAGTGTTTCTCGGGATTTAGGAGAAACCTGGCAGAATTTCACTCCAGCTGAATATGGGGGGAAGGGCGGTATCTCTGCCCTGGCCGTTGCTGGCGACGGAACAATCTGGATCGCCACCGGCTATGATACGCTGGTGCAGGAAGATCAATCCCTCTCTGCGGGGGGAGGATTGCGCTACCGGCATCCCGATAGTTCGAATTGGGTATATATCCCGCAACCAAAAGATGCCCGAACGGATACCATGGGTGGCATGCAACCCACTACCACCCATGTCCAGAATATTACCTATGATATCGCTATCCTGGACAATCAGGTATGGATTGCCAGTTTTGGTGGGGGGATTCGCCGTTCCTTGGACAAAGGGCATACCTGGCAAGTTATTACCACCGACGGCTTGCCCTTCAGCGCCCTGGATTACCTGAATCATCGTGGATTTTCGGTAATGGCTGAAAACGGAAATATTTGGGTGGGCACTGCCAATGGGATCAGCAAGTCTGCCGACGGCGGCCAGACCTGGGAACGATTCGCAGTCGGAATAAACCAGATTCCGGTGGAGGGGGGAATCTCGGGTAACTGGGTGATTGCCCTGGCGCATAATCCCTGGGATAACAGTATCTGGGCGGTGACACTCACAACCGGTGGCCAGGAATTTAATTCTATCAGTCGAACAAAAAATGGTGGACAAAACTGGGATAATCTTTTAAAGGAGGAATTACAGGATGGCACCTTCGCCAGAAATATCGCTTTTTTTGACTCAGCGATTTATGTGGCTACCGAAAAAGGAGTATTTAAATCTGTGGATGATGGTGTGACCTGGTATAAATTTCCTGTTATTGAAGATAAAATAAGTGGTGAACGTCTGCTCACGGACGATTTTTATTCTGTGGCGACTTCTCCTTCTAACCCACCATGGCATCGATTGTGGTTGGGCAGCGCCGATGGCCTGGCAACCAGCGATGATAATGGATATAGCTGGGTCATCTATCGAAGCTTTGTATCCACACGCACCCGGCCCAAACCAGCGGTCTATGCCTATCCGAATCCTTTCTCTCCTGAACGGGAAACCATTCTGCGTTTTCAATTTGATATTTCCCGAGCGGGATTGGTGAAGATCGATATCTATAATTTTGCCATGGAAAAAGTGATTTCCTTACAGGAATACCAGGCAGACCCGGTGAATAATTCCTTCGACCGCTCCACGACCTGGGATGGACGTGATAACAATGGAAGAATGGTAGATAATGGAGTATATTTTTTCCGGGCTGAAGTGGAAAAAGAAGTGACCTGGGGTAAAATTGTGGTGATCAATTAGCTGAAAAATTTCGATGTACTAATTTCTTGTGGATGATAAATTTTTTTTACATAGAGGTCAGTGATGAAGCGATATCTTTCTTATCTATTACTGGTAGGTTTATTTTTCAATTTGCTCAAAGCAGAGGGGAATGGCGGTTATGCCGGTGCTTTTCTGCGAATTGGGCTGGATGCACGTAGTGTGGCTATGGGAAATGCTCAGGTAGCGACGGCCGATCATGGATTTGGATTTTATTATAATCCAGCGGCTCTCCCGTTTTTAAAAAATTTTTCAGCCAATTTCTCCTATAGCTTTTTATCACTGGACCGCCGCTTCAGTTACATCGGTCTGGCGGCACCATTGAAACCGCAGGCCGGTATGTCGTTGGGCTGGATCTACAGTGGAGTGGGTGATATTCAGGGGTATGACTCGCGTGGAATGGAAAGTGATAAAATTAGCCACGGGCTGCATGCTATCTATTTTTCCTTTGGTATATTTATCATTCCTCAGAAATTGGCCATCGGTTTAAATGCCAAGTATTTGAGGGAAAGTCTGTCGGATCCGGGGTTTGATTATTCTGGAACCGGGTTTGGCGGAGATCTGGGAATCTTCTGTAAACCATTGGCAGATCTGGCCCTGGGTTATCAGGTGAAAGACCTGAATGCTAAACTGAAGTCCAACACCAATAAAATTTTTGAACGTGGACTGGATCGGGATAATGAATTTCCCATTTCCCAGCGGCTTGGATTTTTTTATCAGACTCCCATTCGCTGGGCTCGAGTAGCCTACGACTTTGAGTGGAGCACTGCCGGGCAGGAGAAAAATCATATCGGTGTGGAATTTACCATACCCGGAGTGGCTGCTCGCTTTGGTTATGATAATGATCATGTCACTTTCGGGGCTGGTTTACATATCGATCGCTATCTTAAATTAAAAGCAACATTGGATTATGCCTTTGTGGCCTCTATTGTGGACGAAGGCGCAAGTCACCTGTTTAGCTGGCAACTGGCTTTTTGATGTTTTCCCTGTCGACGAAAATGAAAAGGAATGTGATACCTATGAGCTCAAAATTTTATCTTTCTGTTTTTATAATTTTATTCACCGGCAGTATTGGATTGACTTCTACTGGAAATCAGGGTAAAACCGGCCTCTCTTTTTTAAAAGTCGGAATTGATGCCCGGGCGGTGGGAATGGGTGAAGCCTATACAGCTGTTACTGCCGATGCCTCGGCAATTTTCTGGAATCCCGCTGGTCTGATGAGCAGCAGAGGCTCAAATGTGCTTTTCAATCATAATCAATGGATTATGGATATTCGCGGAGAATTCGTCGCTCTGGCCTTGGTTCGTTCACGTTCTGCCTGGGGCTTCCATCTCAATAGTTTTAACATTGGCGAAATTGCCGTACGAGAAATTCCGTCCAGTGAACCGCTATCCCAAACTTCCGCTCACTATTTTTCAGGAGGTTTATCCTATGCGCGCCGTGTACAAAAACGGGTCGACCTCGGGCTTTCTATGAAATACCTATTTGAAAAAATTGATGAATACACTGCCTCCGGTTATGCCCTCGACCTGGGTGTGGTCTATCAGCCTCCAGTAAATGGTTTAAAGATTGGTGCCACATTGCAGAACCTTGGTCGAATGAACGAACTGCGTTCTGAAAGGACTAGCTTACCATCTCTCCTTCGAGTGGGGGCTGCTTATCAGCTACCAGTGCATAGAAAACAACTGAATATTTTGCTGGCCTCTGATCTGGTGAAGGTGGCAGAAGAAAATTGGCGGTTTCATCTGGGCAGCGAATTATTGTTCTGGAAACAACTGGCGTTACGGGGAGGTTGGCAAGTAGGTTATGAAGCCCGAGATTTCAGTCTGGGAGTAGGTTTTATTCGAAGCGCTTTGCGGGTGGATTACGGGTTGACTCCTTTTGCAGACGATCTGGGAAGTTTTCATCGCTTTACTATTAATTTTAATCTGTAACAGCACATCTGGCGGAAATCATGTCGCTGCGGAGCATAAGCGATAAAATTTTTTCTCACAATTCTCATGGACTGGAATATGTGGTATTTCTTTTCATCTGTGGTCTGTTTTTTACTCCTTTGTTATTAGAAGTGGCTGCTGCATTGCTGTTAGTGTTTTTATTATTTTTTATTTTCCAGAAACCAGCGCCCCATTTTACTCCGATCCACTATGTAATTCTTACTTATTGTCTTTCTGCTATCTTTGCTTTTTTAGTCAGTGGTCAGACTCTCGATGATTTGCCTAAATTTTTACCTCATTTCGTTCTGTTGAGTTATCTTTCGCTCTCCTTATGGTTAGCCAGGGAAAGAGATTTTAAAACATTGCGCTGGATTCATTGGATCATCGCTTGTGGAGTTCTTGCCGCCCTGGTAGGGATAGTCAATCATTTTTTAGGGAAAGATCGTACCACGACTACCTTCGGCGGATATTTTACTCTGGCTGCCCTTATGAGCTGGAGTATCCCTCTCACCATCGGCCGTTTCCTACAAGTCGAATCGAAGAAAATTTACTATTATATTTTTTTCTTACTATTACAACTTTTGGCATTGTGGTGGACCTTTACCCGTAGTGCTTTTTTAGGACTCTTTATCGGATTTGGAGTCTGGTTTGTCACAATGCTCTTTATTAAGAAAACCATTAAAAAATCTTCTTTACTGAAATGGACGATTGTCTTCAGCCTTCCGATGATTTTACTCTTGCTCATTTTTCTTTCCAGTGACCAGCGAATTAACCCTATCGCTAAGGCAGATTCCTCCTCGTCCTCAACCGTCGATCTGTCCAGCGGGAGGAAGGGGATTATTCTGGATGCCCTGTCCATCTTAAACTCCGATCTGCAGCAGATGAATTTCTCTTCACTGATATTCGGACATGGATTATCCAGCTACCGACGCTTAGTGCATAGTCCCTGGGCGAGTTGGGAGTCCGATTATCTGGAAATACTCATGAGTCAGGGAATTCTGGGACTGATTATTATTTTACTGCTCTATTTTTATTTTCTGAGAATGATCTGGCAAGGGCTGCAATCAGAGTCGGTATTAACGAATAGTATGGCAATCAGTGGAATTATCTTCTGGATCATGAGTTTCTTTACCCTGAAGCTTGTCAGCTGGCACAGCGGAGGGATCTTTTTACTCATCCTGTTACTTCTAGAGCACCCTCCATCCAGAACTGATGAAATGAAGTTGAATTTTAAGAAGTAGTAAATAATATCAACTATCGGTTAATGGTAAAGTATAGTACCTGTGAGTCCAGGTGATTCAACACGCTACCTTCATCGTCTCAATAAAAAAATATTTTATACATTTTAAAATTTTCTCATCAATATCCACCTTTGTTTTGAGGAAGTCTTGCTCAAAGACTTACCTATTTTTTCGAGATTCTGCAGGTAGTTAAATCTCTTCCTTAAATTTCAAATTTTGACAGGATAACAGGATTAACATAAGTAAAGAGCGTCTTGATATTTCCCTTAATAAAATATTTATTCAGTAAAACTCCTATATATTGATATTCACCTTAGCTGCCGCAAGCGAGCAAAGTAAGAATAGCGGTCGAAATAAAGCGCTTGTTTTTTGGGTTACCGACCTTTACTTAAAAAAGAATTTTATCAATAGTTATTTTTTCTCTTGATAGAAGTATAGCGGATCAACTCACGATTTTATAATTCTATCTCAATTTATCCTGTTGATCCTGTTATCAAGGTGCGTTAAAATCCTTGTCATCCATAATTCTGCTTAAATTGGAGGAAGTACTGATTTTTTTTTTGATATGATGAAACGCTACCAGTTTTTACCTGTCTTGGACGGTATGGATTCACTCCCACCTTTTTTCAGTCGCAAATTCCTGTTGGGATCGGGCATAAGTGGTTTTTGAGAATAAAAAATCCCACTGAATTTTTATCCAGATCAGTACCACTGGCAGTGCTTTCAGCTGATAAGGAATGATAAAATTATCTCTGAGAATTTTGGGAAAAAGGTCAGTAGGGGATAGGGAAGTGAGGATGAAAGCCAGAACAGTAAGGATGAGATTTAGACGAGTCTGAGGATTGGAGAAGAACCACAATCCCACACCACTCATCGCTAATATGTAAGTAGCGGATTCAGCTTTATGATTGAAAATGACCAACCAGATCAATAGGGAAGCTAGATAATTCAATTTGAATTTTTCAGGGATGTCCCTTCGGAAGCGAACGAAAGGCATAACTAAAATGATAACTCCTACCGATAAGATCAAAGCTTTGGGAACCTGAAGAGTGAACCAGCTGTGCAGTATGCCCATTACCGACAGTCCCTGCGATACCGATTGATCCATTATTAACAGATTGATCCAACTTCGGTATAAGTTGATTAATTGAGGTATGGGAATAAAAAGCAGGGGAAGAATTCCTAAAAAAATGAGCCATCCAGCACTATATAAAAGAAATTTAATTTTGCGTGGATAAAGAAGAAATAGAATTAAAGCAACGATTCCGAAAATTTTAACATAAAAAGAGGCAATGATGAATAAAGCCGCCAGAGAAATCTTCTTTTTATCGAAGTATGAAAAAGCCAGTATAATGAAAGCGGCTAATAAACCATTGCTTTGCGCATTCTGTATGGACGTGAAGAGTTCCACAGTTAAAAATAATAAGAGCCAGTACTTTTGTTTCGGCTCCAGATCATCGATTTTTATGATGGCTAAAAATAAAAGCAAACAGTTTATTACATTCCAAAAAATTAGCCCTAACCAATCTGGTAACGGTGCAAAAGGTGCCATAAACAAGGAAAAGGTTGGACTGTATTTGTAATAATCCCAGTATTGGTCAGGATATAATGCATACAAATCTTTTCCCTGTAATAAATGGAAAAACGATTGTTTGAAAATGACAAAGTTATTGTAATGGGTATAGGCCTGATTATTAAAAAATTGGGCCCCTTTAAAGTATTGAACAAGACTCCCGGCTATGGCTAAAGAAATATAGAGCAGAAAAATAAAATGTAAATTAAAAATAATCCTGCTTTTTACTTTTACTCTCATCTTTTAGACTTTTCAATTTTGACTTCGTGATTGAATATCCTTCTTAATTATGAGCAAAGATGACATTGAAATATATGATAGACCCAATTTCAATAAGAAGATCTCCTTCTCAAACAAAAATGATTATTTATATGGAAATTTACATCAGTTTTGTTAATTTTGGCTGTTAAAATTTTTTAGAATATCTCAAGCGAAGAGGTGGATTTTTAAAAGACTTTCTTATGTGTAGAAACTATGACATTTCTTTCTCAAAAAAAAATCGTTATTCTTGGTTTATTCCTGCTTTTGTCAGTGAGTGATCTTTCTGCTCAACTGGAAAATAATCCATCCTGGAATTTTCGGTTTGGTAGTGGAGCCATCTTTCCGGATGCTTCGGAAATTATGGACGCTAATTCTCCTAATGGATTGAATATTTCTACCGGATTAGGTTATCCATATTTTTCTCACCTGCAACTTTTGGGTACTGTTCACTTTGATTATTTTGTGAATGAGAAGCGAAGGGATTTTAAAACCTATATCATCATTCTGAGTTTGGCCGCTGAGGCTAAATTGCATGCGTTATCGATTTCCAGTAAGATATCTCCATACATCGTGGGGGGAATGGCGCCGGCGCTATATGTAAATACTAAACCTTATGTGGAGTCGGGTGATGACTTTGATCCGTATAGCACCAGTCGTGACTATGAGCTTAAACCCGGTTACACATTGAAGTACGGTCTTGGTTCTAATTTTATTATCGGTGGAGATTTAAAGATTTTTGCAGAGTGGGTCTACAGTCGTTTTGGATTTTTTAGTTCTAGACAGCCCCTGTATTATCGGGCGTTTATGATCGGTTTCTTGCTGGACATCGATTGGATTTCCAGTCGTTCAGAGCAATGAATTTCAGGATTTTTTGTGATAGATACGAAAATATTCAAACGCTTGATATTCATAAAAAATTTGTTATTTTATCATCCAGAAACAAATACTATCAATTGGAGGTCGAATTTATGAGTTATGAAATACTTCGCGCAAATTTATTGGAACTAATTCGCCGGACATCAGCTTATTTGCCTCCGGATGTGGAGAATATCCTTAACCTGAAGAAAAATCTAGAGCAAAAGAATTCTATGGCGGAGATGGCCATGGATATGGTGATGCAAAACATTGGATTAGCTAAAAAACGATCACTTCCCATCTGCCAGGATACCGGTACCATTACCTTCTATGTAAAATGCCCGGTCGGCTATGATCAATTGTTATTCGTAAAGGCCGCCGAAGAGGCAGTGGTCATCGCGACCGAAAAGGGTTATCTGCGTCAGAATTCAGTCGATTCCTTAACCGGTAAGAATACTGGTAATAATTTAGGAAAAGGAAGTCCGGTTTTTCATTTTGAGCAGACCAGAAGCGATGAAATTGATGTTCGATTGATTTTAAAAGGCGGCGGATGCGAAAACATGAGTGCCCAATATAAACTCCCCGCTCAGATCGACGGTAAAAAATATGGTCGGGATCTGGGCGGAGTGCGAGCGGTAATTCTTGATGCGCTGTTCCAGGCGCAGGGCAAAGGCTGCAGTCCCGGTTTCCTGGGGGTGTGCATTGGTGGGGATCGGGCTATGAGCTACACTCATGCCAAAGAGCAATTATTGCGTCCCCTGGATGATATTAATCCCATTCCTGAATTAGCAAAATTGGAAGAGCAAATCATGCAGGAGGCTAATCAATTAGAAATCGGACCGATGGGATTTGGTGGTAAATTTACCCTGGGTGGTATAAAGATCGATTATCTTAATCGCTTGCCAGCCTCTTATTTTGTCAGTATTGCCTATATGTGCTGGGCTTATCGGCGCCGTGGCGTCATTCTGAATTCTAAAAATGAGGTGAAACAGTGGTTATATGAAATTCCTGGTGAATTCGAAAGAGATTATTCTAAATTGCCAGAATTAGAAATCAAGGCGAAAAGTGTGAAAGTATTAAAGACCCCAATTTCCGAGAAGCAAATCAGAGAACTAAAAGTAGGCGATGTAGTGCTGCTAAATGGCGATATGTTTACCGGAAGAGATGCTGTTCATCGCTATTTATATGATGGAGGGGATCTGGATATTATTAAGGAGGGAATTATTTATCATTGCGGACCGGTCATTGTGGAAGATGGTAAAGAATTTAAAGTAATGGCCGCCGGTCCAACCACCTCTATTCGAGAAGAACCTTACCAGGGAGAAGTTATCGGTCGCTTCAATTTACGGGGTGTGATTGGAAAAGGTGGAATGGGCAAAAAAACACTGGAAGCCTGCAATAAATACGGATCGGTATATTTCCACGCTATTGGCGGAGCCGCCCAGATATATGCCCAATGTGTGAAAAAAGTAAAGGGTGTATATCTGAAGCAATTTGGTAGTCCGGAAGCAGTGTGGCACCTGGAGGTTGAAAATTTCCCGGTAGTGGTCACTATGGACAGTCACAATGGTTCGCTCCATGACAAAGTCGAACAAATATCCAAGAAAAAGATTGCAGAAATCCTGGAGAAATAATTACTCTATAAAGAGGAAGCCCGACGTTAGCGGGCTTTCTCTGCTTTCTAAAACTCATCTATAAAATCATAACCGTTACTGTCGGAATCTTTTTTCGTCTGCTTTCTTGCGTAAGAGATTAGCGTCAGTTTTCATATCGTCGGATAATAATTTTTCAATATCCTTCAGGATCTGTAAACTATTTTGTGGATGGTCGTTTATCATGCGGAAATAGACTTTTTGGTAATTTTCCCGACTGATGTTATTGTTTATAAAAACCTTCTGGACCTGTAAATATTTGGTGGATTTTGGCAAATTGGAAATCATAATTAATTCAAGGTCACGGATAATGGGTACCCAATTGTCAGAGATTTGGGGTGAGGATTGGCGAGTGCAATTTGAACCCACTATCATCAAGCCGATAGTGAAGATTAAGATTTTTGCCCGACTCTTCATTATTTTATTTCTTGTTGTTGTTGTGAATATACATAGAAAATGACGAAAAGAGAATATCAAATTTTTTTCATCATGCAACTTTAGCAGAATAAGAGGGTATTTGATTACCAAATGACTGAATGTGTTAATGATTTGATTATTATCGATTTATTTCTGTGCGAAAATTCTATTTAATCGGGGAAAAGGATTGTAAAAACAAAATGTTTTTCCCATAAAGAATCATTTTACTTTGATCATTTTCAATTATAGATTGTATACTAAATCAGGGAATCAAGAAGGAGCGACACATGTTGAAGGAATTGACCTTAGCAGAATTATTGCAGGAACTGTCTTCTAAATCAGCGGCTCCGGGTGGGGGAGCCGTGGCTGCTCTGGCTGGCGCACTGGCAGCGGGAATGGTATCCATGGTAAGCAATCTGACCGTTGGAAAGAAAAAATATTTGTCGTATGAAGATGAAATGAAGAAAAATATCGAAATTGCCAATAAATTAAGTGAAGAATTCACTCTGCTGGCTGATAAAGATACGGAGGCTTTTAACGAAGTGATGGAAGCCTATCGTTTACCCCACCAAACGGAGGAACAAAAATTAGAGCGTTCCCGGGCGGTGGAAGAAGCCACCAAGAGAGCCGCTCTGGTTCCCATGGATGTGTTAAGGCGCTGTGAGATCGTTTCCCAACTCAGCCGATCGGTGGCGTTGAAGGGAAATGAAAATTCCATCAGCGATGCGGGGGTGGCGGCTATAATGGCCTATGCGGCAGCTCAGTCCGCTTCGCTCAACATTTTAATTAATCTTTCAACAATCACTGACGAAGATTTTAAGGGAAAACTGAAATCAGAACAGGATCGTGTTTTAAAAACAGTAAAAGATATGACGGAAGAAACATTACATATTGTACAGCAGAAACTTTAAGTTGAGATTTTTTTGAAAAATTGATCTAGCTCAATGCCATTTGAGCAATTTTGTTTTTAAATTTAAGTAAATATATATTAAGTTATTAAAAAAGGATAGAAATCGATGCAGGAAGAAAAAGTAAAAAAATTGATTGACTCCATACGTCCAGGAATTCAGATGGATGGTGGGGATGTGGAATTTGTGGAAATTAAGGATAATATTGTTTATGTGCGTTTGGTTGGTGCCTGCGGTGGATGCCCTATGGCCCAATTAACTCTTAAGGAAGGGATCGAACGCTACATTCGAAATAAAATGCCTGAAATAAAAGCCGTTGAAGCTTTATGAAAGTAGGTGTTCACCAATGATTGAAGTAAAAATTAATGGATTGTTTCTCACCCAATCCCAGGCCAGTGGCGTTATTTTAAAAGAAATTAAAGGAGAACGCACACTGCCGATAATTATAGGTGAGTATGAAGCACAGTCAATTGCGCTGGGTCTGGAGAAAATCAAACCGCCCCGGCCAATTACTCATGACTTGACGCTCAACATGCTGGACTCGCTGACGGTGGAAATCGAACGTATTGCGGTGACGGAATTAAAAAATAATACCTATTATGCCGTGATTTATATACGACATAATTCAAAGATACTGGAAATTGATTCCCGCCCCAGCGATGCCATTGCCCTGGCTGTCCGCAGAAATATTCCGATTTTCGTGGCGGAAGAAGTAATGGAAAAAGGAGCCTATACGCCGGAAGATGTACAGGATTTACAGGAAGGTCAAGTAAATGTTAAGGAAGATCGGTTGGAAAAACTTCGCAAGGAACTTCAGGAAGCAGTGGAAAGAGAAGAATACGAAAAAGCTGCCAAAATTCGGGATGAGATTAAAAAGTTGGAATCTCGACACTAAGATGAGAGTGAAAACATGAAGGTAAAAATATATGGTGTAAGAGGCAGTTATCCTCCGACCAGCAGTAATGGGACTCAATATGGGGTCAATACCACCTGCCTGCGAGTGGATCTCGGCAAACATATCGTAATTATTGATGCGGGAACTGGAATTATTAACCTGGGAAATGATCTTGTCAGCGAATTGAAGTCTGGTAAAAGTAAACAAAATTATCAGAAATTATATCTGCTCTTTACTCATACTCACATTGACCATCTGATGGGATTTCCTTATTTTAATATGATTTATATGCCGCAAACGGAATTAAATGTCATTACCCCTACCCAGTTGAATTATTCTATTCAGGAAATTTTAGAAACACTGATGAGTCCGGCTTTCTTTCCGGTAACCATCTCTGAACTTCCCAGCACCTTTTACTATCATGATTTTGCAGAGAGCAAAGCGCTTTATTTCTTCGATGATGATTATGAAATCGTACCGTTAAATAAAACACCGGGAAAAACTGGTTGGATTGGTAAAATTTCGAGTATGCGTAATTATACCCACCCCAAAGGCGGAGTGTATATTTATAAAATTGAAAATCACATCGGAAATTCAGTCGTTTTTGCTACCGATATTGAAGGATATGTAGGGGGCGATCAACGACTGGCAAAATTTGCTCATAATGCAAATATTCTCATCCATGATGCCCAGTATTCTAAACAAGAGTATGAGATGTTTCAAGGTTTCGGACACAGCACTTTTATGATGGCCTGTGAAGTAGCTAAAAGTGCCGGAGTGAAAAAACTCATTCTTTCTCATCACGACCCCAAACATAGTGATGATGAGCTCATCCAATTAGAAAAAGAAGCCCAAAAGATTTTTCCGGAAACTTACCTGGCGGCGGAGTCCATGGAATTTGTGTTTTAATCTCTGGAATAAATAAAGATTATTTAACGCTGCACTTCTTTACCTCTATCGCACTCTTACCTTGGGATGATGAAAAAGTTAAATTTTCTCTCCCTGTACCCCTAAATACAGGGCCATAAAGAAGTTTCATCCAGGGATTGGCTTTTAAAAGATTGCCCGAAATAGCCAGTTTATCAGCACATATACTATCCATCCTAACAGGCTGACAATGACCGCCCGCCTTGTACTTTTATAGTCCAATACCTGCCGTACAGCGATGATGGTGGCCACTAACATCCAGAGGCTGGAAATCATAATAGAAATAGTAAAGAGAAGAGGTAAGATACCCAGAATCGCTATTATTCCAGGAGCAGAAGCAAAACCAATTGTCCGTAAAACCTCTCCGTAATCGGCTTTTGTATCTGGTTCGGGTAACCATTTAACTCCAATAAAAAAACCAGATAAGACCAGATGAACCATCCGATTAAGGCACTGATGATATGACTGAAAATCGAAGAGGAAAACTCTTGGGATAAATTCGCTATACCGTAAGCTAAACTGGAGAGTATGACAACGAACAGAGCCTGACCGAGTGAATTGGGATCTGCTTCAACTTATTCAAATAACCGGGTTTCTAATTTAATCGCCCGGATAATTCGGGATAGAAAAACTTTCATTTGACCTCCAGGCATTGGTTCCTCTAAAAATAAACAAAAACCAATAAATTTTCAAGAACCAGCTGAAAAGCAATGCGGGTTGATTCGGGGAGAAAATTTCTCTCTCATCATCCCAATGAAAGCGAAATAGAACAAAATTCCGAATGGTTTTGGTTAATATAAAACCAATCAAGGAATTTCATTTTCTTTATGGGGTAACGGTCACCGTAATTAATTGGGCATTGTTGTTTCCGGCGAAATCATAAGCTTTCACATAAATGGTATGAACTCGTCCGTCTCCGTAACCAGTAGTATCCCATAAATAGCGGTAAGGCCGGGAAGTGTCGGTCAGCTTCAATTCACCATCAATGTAAAATTCCACCCGCTGAATCCCTATATTATCCTGGGCATCTGCCACAACCGAAACGGTATCACCACCGGTAAATGTGCTCCCTGCCGCAGGGTGAATGATTAATAGGGTGGGAGGAGTAATGTCTGTATTCTGTACAGTTACCGTCACCAGGTTGGAAACGGAATTGTTTTGGTTGAGATCAAAAGCTCTGGCAAAAATAGAATGTGAACTTCCATTCTCATATCCACTGACGATCCATTGATAATTATAAGGCACCTGACTGGTGGTATGCGCCAGAAATCCATCCACAAAGTATTCAACTTTATCAATCTGATTATCATCATATACCTGTGAAACCACATTTACAGTATCCACCACCACAGTACCGGTAACCGGATAGAGTATTGATATTACCGGAGCTAATGTGTCTGGAAATGATCCGGGAACTACCAGGACAGTTACCGAACCGGAAAATCCATAATTATCACTTTTATCTGCCGCTGTGGCATATAGGCTATGATTGCGATTGTCAGCGATTGGTGCAGTATCCCAGAGATATTCAAGAATAGGCCCGCTCCCTGAGATCACTCTTTCTCCATCGATAAAAAGATTGACTTCTTTTAATTCAGTTTCATCGGACGCACCAACGGATACTTTTATGATTCCAGAGACCGCCTGACCGCTCACCGGATAAATGATATTCACAATAGGTGCTACTTCATCTGGAATTTCTGGCGGGCATTGAATAAAAAGCAGAAAACTGCCTACCAGAATGGTGCTTATTCTCAACCATGAAAAAACCTTCATTCGGATATTCTCCTCATATTCGACGATAAATTTCCAAACAACTAAAATTGTTGAAAAACATATAAATGAATTATGATTAAAGTCACATAAAAAACTATGATTTCTTTAGCCTCTTTTTGTTGCCGGCATTTGCTCCAAGAACTACCTCAATCTCTATCCAGACAAATCTGAAGATTTATTGATAGAAGCTACCTTTCCTATTTTAATCATAAATATAATGACTTTTTTAAAATTTTTGATAGTTTTTTTAATATCAATATATTTTTCAAAGGGATAACCAGCAAACTAAACAGGCGCTCACTGAATAATCATTTCTCATTTATGCTGGCTTTTCACTTTCGTGCACTCTGGGAGAAAATCCGAGCCTATGAAAGCATTAAATTTTTTTTTGATGAATTCATCTCATAAAAGTTTTACGAAATTTTAGATCATCTTCCGGAAACTTTAAGCATAAATTTAAGTTGATTTAATGTGAAAAATAACCGTATTTTTGACCAAATGTTCAATTAGTCATGGAGGGTAATGTTTCATTTTCTTAATCCAACGATGTTATTCGCTTTATCAGCAGCCCTTATACCCCTTTTAATTCATCTCTTTAATCGGCGCAAATATAAAGAAATTCAATTTAGCACCATTCATTTTTTAAAAGAAATGGTCCGCAAAGAAATGCGGCGTCTGCGCATTCGACAACTGTTGTTGCTTCTTATTCGCACCTTGATCATTATGATGATAGTCCTGGCTTTTTCGCGACCTACTTTGCACAGTTCTGGTGATTTTGCAGTGGGAAGATCTTCAACCGAAGTTGTTTTTATCATCGATAATAGCCTCTCTTTGAGCAGTTTGCAGTTAACCGGTAGTTTACTGGAAAATATAAAACAATGGTGGGTAAACCTTGAACCGATGTTTCAGGTGAATGACCGGATATCAGTTCTTTTAGCCACCGAACCCATGAAAATCCTTACCGAACGTGAATATTATTCCGGCGAACTATGGAAAAAAACGACGAAGAATATTCAACCACAAGTGTTTAAAGGTAATTTTCAATTAGCCACTCTGAAAGCTGTGGAAATACTTAGGAAATCCGATGTATCAAATAAAGAGCTATACTATATTTCTGATTTTCAAATGAGCGGGATAAATGAACAGGAGTTGTCGTCCCTCTGGCAGGAATTACCTAAAAATACCCGTGTTTATTTCTTACCCGTCTTTCACAGTCAGGAAGATAATGCTTCCGTCGATTCAGTTTTGATTGTGAATCAATTGCTGGAGAAAAATCAGCCCATGCAGGTGAAGGTTTTTCTGACGAACCAGACAAAAAATCGTCCATTAAACTCCATGATTTCATTGATCGTACAGGGTTCACGCTTGACTCAGCAGAATGTTTCGATCGCTCCCCTGGAAACCAGGTTGCTTCAACCTGAAATCATCAGTCAGTTTAGTGGATATCAGGTCGGTTTTGTGGAATGTGAAAATGATGCCTTACTGGAGGATAATCGGTACTATTTCAATTTGTTTATTCCTGAACGAATAAAAATTTTACACTTGCTGCCGCATCTGCAATTTCAGTCGTTTATTCCCACCATATTGCAGGCCGCCAGGGATAAAGATTTATTCATCTATGAAAAAAAAGCCTTATCCGATTGGCCTACCATAAATTTAGACGAATATGATGCCATCATAATAGAAGGATTTACTAATTTTGCCGAAGGTTTAATCAATCGGTTGCGGCAATATCATCAGAATCAGAAGGGATTAATTCTGATCCCGGGCGATAATCTGGCGATTCAGAATGTAAATGATTTTTTGAATAACCTTCAACTGGGGAAAATTATTTCCCTCCAGGGAGATCCTGTAAAAAGTGAAGAATTTGTTTCGTTCGGTCGGATCAACTGGGCTCATCCGATCTTTGAAGGTCTTTTTGCTGAGAAAAAAGAGTTGAATCCTGTTCATGTTTATGCGTATTATCAAATGCAACCGCATAGCAAGAGTGAAGTGATCATCGAATACCAAAATGGGCAACCTTTTCTTATCCAAAAAAGTAAAGAGGGAGGCCCGCTTTTTTTGCTGACCGCTCCTTTACAACCCCAATGGACGAATCTGGTCATCAGAGGATTAGTCGTTCCATTGGTTTACCGAATGATTTATTATGCGGTGACTCAGCCCGTTACGCAGCGACTTCAGATCACGGTGGGAGAAAAACTTAAACAGGTGCTAAGGGGAATTTCGCCACCCTATCAATTCCTGCTGAAAAAGCCATCGGGACTTGAAGAAAAAATCACTCCCGCCTTTCGGGGGTCGGATCTTTATCTGGAAATAGATCAGAATGATGAAATTGGGAATTACCAGCTCTGGAATTCGGAAAAGCTTTTATTTGTATATTCAGTCAATCATTCACCACAAGAATCCATTCAGCAATATTATGGGCGCGATGCTATTCAAAAAATATTACCGGCTGGGATCTGGATCGATCCGGCCCAGGACGTTCATTCTGAAATTGAGAAAAGTAGATTTGGAGTGGAATTATGGTCGTATTTATTAATAGCCGCCATTATTCTGCTATTTTGTGAAATGGTGCTTTCTTATACAGCTTCCAGGAAACAAAAAGAACTTTGGGCAACAGAGCTTAAAGCTGAATTGAACTAAATATTTCACATAAAATCGGAGGAAATGTAAACTTTATACATGCACGTTGAAGAGATTGAAAAAGAACAAAAAGCTATTTTAATCGGGGTTATTCTCCCCGGTCAGGAGCTGGCAGAAAAGTTGGATCATATGGCCGAATTGTCACAATTGGCAGAGACCGCTGGATTAAGCGTCGCCGATCAATTGTTTCAAACCCGTGAGAAAATACATGCCGCTTTTTTTATTGGTCCAGGAAAGGTCCAGGAATTACTGCAGGTGGTGAATGAATCCCAGCCGGCCATCGTTATTTTTGATGACGATCTAAGCCCGGCCCAAATCCGAAATCTGGAGCGAGAATTGGATGTGAGAGTCATTGACCGCAGTACGTTAATCCTGGATATTTTCGCCAAACACGCCCGTACCCGTGAAGCGAAAACGCAGGTGGAACTTGCCCAGCTGCAGTATTTACTCCCTCGTCTTACTCGGCAGTGGACTCACTTATCGCGACAAGTGGGGGGAATAGGTACGCGCGGACCGGGAGAAACTCAGCTGGAGACTGACCGCCGCTTGATCCGGCGACGGATTGAAAAACTGAAGGAAGATTTGCATAAAATTGATAAACAACAAACCATCCGTCGCCAAAATCGCCAAAATATTTTTCGGGTTTCATTGATTGGTTATACTAACGTGGGTAAATCCACGTTGATGAATATATTGAGTGGAGCCGATGTGCTGGTCGAAGATCAATTGTTTGCTACCCTCGATTCGGTAGTTCGCAAAGTCCAACTGGATGATACCCGCCAGATTTTGCTCAGCGATACAGTGGGATTCATCCGAAAGCTGCCTCATCATCTGGTGGCCTCCTTTAAAAGTACGTTAGATGAAGTTCGCGAATCGGATCTTCTACTGCATGTGGTAGATGTTCATCATATCCATTTCCGAGAACAGATCCGGGTTGTAATGACTATTTTAGAGGAATTGAATTGCCATCAAAAGCCCATTCTGACCATTTTTAATAAGATTGATTTGCTGGAGGACAGTGGAATTTTATTGTCGCTGCGCAAAGAATATCCCGAGGCGGTTTTTCTTTCGGCTGTTCGGCATATCGGAGTGGAAAGTCTGAAACGAAAAATTGGTGAATATCTGGAGAAAAATTTCGTATCACTGACTCTGCGAATTCCTATTCACGAGCAAAAAATAATTAATTATATTTATTCAGTCGCACAAGTGGAGCACATACATTATACAGAGGATGAGGTAGAGATGAAAATAAAATGCCAGCATGAACTGCTGGGGAAAATGCAACAAATAGTGAAAATATTTTCCACGAAAGATGATGATTATAAATTATATGAGGAGCTGGCCCCATGAAATTTGCCACTGAATATCTGTGGTTCAATACCTCCAAGAAGAGAGAATATATCAATATTACTTCCAAAGTGCAGGAGGTGGTTCAGAAAAGTGGAGTACAGGAAGGAATGGTTTTAGTTTCTGCCATGCATATTACCGCCGGAGTGTGGATAAACGATGCTGAATCCGGTCTTTTGCAGGATATTGACCAATGGTTAGAGAAATTAGCTCCTTTCAACATCAATTATCTGCATCATCGCACCGGGGAAACCAATGGTGACGCCCATCTGAAAAGTCTGTTGGTTCATCATGAGGTGATCGTACCTATTACGGCTGGAAAGTTGGATTTCGGTCCCTGGCAACAAATTTATTATGCCGAATTCGATGGGCAACGACGGAAGAGAGTTATCATAAAGGTCATGGGTGAATAAATCACCATAACGTAAAGGCTGGTTTTGAAGAAATTCTTACTTTTCTTTTTATTCTTTTTCCTTCTATTACTTCCTGCTCTTTCGGTGGCGCAGTACGTCCGCCAGGAAGAATTTTCCAGTGAGAAAGAGCGACGCAGCAAATATGCTCTGGATGACTGGATCAGTTATCTGCAGAGCAAAGAAATTGTATCCATGGCAGTGGGTTACGATTACATCTATTTTGCCACTAACGATGGGGGAATTCTGCGGTATGAATTATACAAAAATTTCTGGGACTATCCCTACACCACCAGCAACGGATTGCCCAGTAATACAGTTCTGGATGTTGCTTATGATTTAACCAATAATTTGCTCTGGGCTGTTACCCCTGAGGATACCTGTATTTTTAAACCAGCCGAGCAAGAATGGCTTTGTCAATCGCAAGGTTCACTGTGGCCTTTCACCTTTCCGGAAAAGAAAATTCCCCAAGATACCCAGATCATTCAACAAAATATATTTTATCCGTCTGAATATTTAAATCGATTGCCTCATTTTTTTGCTAATGGAAATTATACCCTGATTTCTGACTGGCGGATTATGGATGAATATTTTGATGAATATCCCATCACCGGATTTTTACGAGATCGCTGGGAAAGAATCTGGATGGCGATAGAAGGTCTGGGGGTGGGAATCGGAAATATATTTTCTGGCAGAATGGATGTGATTCCCTTCGGATTAACTCATATCAGTCCGCGGGTGATTCAGTATCAAAATAAGGATTTATGGATTGGTGGAGAACCTTTGGCTGGCCAGGGACGACCGGGAATTGTGAATTGGCATGATAATGATGGCAGCTGGAATTATTTTCAATCGCGCTGGATTAGTAATCTGCCCAGCGATAACGTCCGTGATATTGAAGTGAGTGGTGATTCGGTGTGGTTTGCTACAGACCTCGGCCTGTCCCTTTATAATATCCAGAAAAGAGAGTGGAAGACCTTTGACCAACGGCAGGGGTTGTTCAGTCGGGATGTTCTTGATTTGCTGGTTCGTGACAGTATCCTGTATATTGCCACTGATAAAGGCCTGAATACTCTCGATCTGCTTTCCGGAATAATGAAAAGAGTGAAAGATGAGAATCTCAGTCTGGCTACTATTTATCGTTTAGCCGCTCAGAAGGATACCTTATGGGTGGCCACCAACAGAGGTATTTTTCGTTCCCGCTCTCTGACTTCCGGGTGGGAAGCAGTTATTCCACCGGTAGCCATCAGTGATTTGCCAGTAACTGCGGTGAATACTTTTCGGGAGGAAGTTTGGTTCTGCTCGCCACAGGGAGTCTTCTGGTTTAATGGAAAAAATAAGACATGGGAATCTTTTCCTCAATTAGGAATGGAAATCTCTGGACCTTTTTTTGACATTGTTGTCAATGACCGGAGTGTATGGGTAAGTTGTCCGAAGGGATTACTAAAATATAACCGGGCCATGAACTTCTGGAAAATTTTTACTCCCATGGATGGTTTATTAAGCGTTCCATGTTATCGTTTGTTATTGGATGGTAATTATCTTTGGATCGCTAATCAATTTGGAATTACTCAATTTTACTGGAATAATCCGCAGCGAATCGATTAGACCCGGGAATAAGAAAGAAGATGAATTCTGATAATCTCTTACGTGCTGCCCATGCCATTGCGTCCTCCAATTTTACGGTGGTATTTACTGGTGCCGGAATTTCGGTGGAAAGCGGAATTCCTTCCTTTCGGGGAAAGAGTGGCTTATGGTCAAAATATGATCCTCGATATTTGGAATTAGATTTTTTTCTCAATCACCCCGCTGAATCCTGGAAAGTGATGAAGCAAATTTTTTATGATTTTATGGCACAGGCGCAGCCTAACCCTGCTCATTATGCCATTGCTCAATTGGAAAAAGCGGGATATGTCAAAGAAGTAATCACCCAGAATATCGATAATCTTCATCAAAAAGCCGGCAGTAAACTTGTCCATGAATTTCACGGGAATACTCGTACTTTAATGTGCGTGGAGTGCAAAAAGGATATCCTGGCCGATGATATTCAATTAGATTCTCTTCCTCCACGCTGTCCTCATTGTCAGGGGGTATTGAAACCAAATTTCGTTTTTTTCAGTGAAATGATACCAGAAGAAGTCAGTCGCTTATCATTTGCGGCGGCTGAAAAATCGGATGTGATGCTGCTGGTCGGAACAACTGGCGAGGTGATGCCAGCGGCCATGCTGCCGTATACGGCCAAGAAAAAAAATAATGCTACGATCATCGAAGTGAATCCAGAAGAATCGCTCTACACCCCTGAGATCACGGATATTTTTCTGAAAGGCAAAGCCGGAGAGGTTTTACCTGAATTGACCAGCGTTATTTTGAAAAAGTAAGATAAAACTTTTCTATGATAAAGCTATTCCTAAAATCGCGCAAAGATTGCTCCTGTGATAACTCTATAAAACTTTCTTTCATCTTCAATTGCGCAATGGCTTACCTTCTTTCAGCATATAAGCCATCCGTTGCTGGGATAAGGGTTCAGCGCATAGACTGACAAAGGTTTCACGCTCGATGTCCAGCAGATACTGCTCATCAACGGGTGACAGGGGAGAGGCTTTTGCTCCGCCCGTGAGCACATAAGCCAACTTTTTTCCAATCAAAGCATCATGTGTAGAAATGGTCCCGGCTTTTTGATATCCATCGATGATCATTTCAATGGCCAGCCTTCCTCCTTCCCCGGGTAGATAAATCTCTTTTTCATAAATCGGCGGCTGAAAATTTTCAGCCAACTCCGTGGCCTGTTTTTTAGCTTCAAAGATCAAATGATAGGGATTGATCACAATTTTATCTTCCGGACGCAGATATCCCAGGAAGACGGCTTCTTTGGCAGAAGTTGAAACTTTTGCAAAAGCAATCGTCTCGAATGATTTTTGAACGATCGGAAAAGGCCCGGGTCGATTCTTGGCTAAGCTATCCCGATGGTTTAACAGCAACCGCAGATTTCCACCAGCACCCGGGATCACCCCAACTCCCACTTCTACCAAACCACAGTACAGTTCAGCGGAGGCCACTCGACGGTGACAGGCCGCGATAAGTTCAAATCCACCTCCCAGACATATCCCGAATGGAGCTGCGATCACCGGAAAAGGAGAGAATCGGATTTTCTGAGCAATATCTTGAAAGGTTTTGCTCAACCTTTCCAGCATGGCCCAATTTTTTTCCTCAGCGTATTTGAGGATTAAGGCTAAATTTGCTCCTGCTGAGAAATGCGTTCCCTGATGACCAATCACCATTCCTTTAAATCCTCGACTGGTTACTATCTCTAAACCTTCCGAGATCATGTCCATTGTCGCTCCATCCAGGGGATTCATAGCAGGCTGCACAATGCTGTGAAACTCCACCAGAAGAATTCCATCCCCCAGATCAATGGCACTGGCATTCCAGTTTTTTCGCCATTCCTTTCCGCTGTTTTTTAGAATATTCAATCGGATGATCTTCGGATTCTCTTTTAATCCTTTAAATTTTTTACTGAGAATATCATAATACGCAAGATTTTTTTTCTGGATTTGATAAAATGATTTGCCGCCCGATTCAACCAGCTGTTTAACCCATTCGGGAATTGGTTTTCCTTCCTCATTCATCCGTTGAATCGATTTTTCCAATCCCAGGGCTTCCCAGGTTTCGAAAGGTCCCAATTCCCAGCCATATCCCCATTTCATGGCATGATCAATATGAACCAGGGTGTCAGCAATTTCTGGCAGGCGATTAGCCGAATAGATGAGTGTTTGAGATAACAATTCCCAGGTAAATTTGCCCGCCACATCATCGCTATAGGCCAACGCCTTAATTTTTCCGGCTGTGGTCCACTCTCGTTTGGCCACCCGCAGACCATCCAGACGGACTTTTTTCGAAGGCTCGTATTGCATGGTTTGCAGATGAAGAGCCTGAATTTCTTTACCAACTTTTTGATAAAATCCTTTGCCGGTTTTAGCTCCCAGCCACTTATTTTCCAGCATTTTTTGTAAAGGAAGCGGGATCTGAAATAAAGCACGAGCTTCATCGGTGGGAGCCTTATGAAAAGAGGTTTGTGCGACATGGACCAGGGTGTCTAACCCGACCAGATCAGCGGTTCGGTAAGTCGCACTCTTGGGATGGCCAATAATCGGTCCGGTGAGCTGATCCACCTCCTCAACTGATAAATTCATCTCAACGGTTAATTTGAGTGCCAGCATCATACTGAAGATACCGATACGATTGGCAACAAAATTAGGAGTGTCTTTGGCCAAAACGATCCCTTTCCCCAGAACATTCTCGGCAAAGTCAGTTATCAGTTTCAAGATTTCCGATCGGGTCTGTTTAGAAGGAATTATTTCCAGTAAATGCATATAGCGGGGAGGGTTGAAAAAATGGGTCACCAGAAACTGGCGCTGGAATTTGGCGGGCATTCCGCTGACCAGATCACTGACTGAAAGACCTGATGTATTGGAACTGATTATTGCATCTGGTTTGACATGGGGGAATATTTTTCTAAATAACTCCTTCTTGATCTCTGTTTTTTCAACAATCACTTCAATAATCCAGTCGACTTCCTGAAGCCTTTTTAAATGATCATCATAATTGCAGGGTAGGATTCGATCAGCATATTTAGGGCTGTAGAACGCAGCCGGTTTAAGATTTTTTACCGTTTCCAGACCAGTCTCTGCCAGATCCTGCTTCACATCATAGAGCAAGGAGGGAATACCCACATTGGCCAGATGGGCGGCAATCTGGCTTCCCATTATTCCGGCTCCTAATACAGCAACTTTGTTGATAGTCGGCATGAGCATTCACCTTTCTCACATTCTTTCGATGATTGTGGCAATACCCTGACCTCCTCCGATGCACATGGTTGCCAGCCCATAACGAGCTCGCTTCTGCTCCATCACATTAAGCAGGGTGGTAAGAATCCGGGCTCCTGAACAGCCCAGCGGATGTCCCAGGGCAATTGCTCCACCATTGAGATTGATTTTTTCTATCGGCCAACCGCCTTTTTTTATGACGTAAAGCGATTGGGCAGCGAAGGCTTCGTTTAATTCAATGACATCGATGTCTTTTATGGTCAGACCTGCTCGTTGTAAGGCTTTTTCAGTGGCGGGCAAAGGTCCCATTCCCATCCGCGTCCAATCAACTCCCGCAATGGCCCGAGCAATAATTCGTGCCCGAGGTTTCAACCCTAACTGCGCCGCTAAGTGATTGCTGGTAATCAATACCGCAGCCGCCCCGATAGATAAAGGACTGCTATTGGCGGCCGTCACCGTTCCCTGACTGTCGAACGATGGCTTTAAACTTTTAATTTTTTCAGGATCTGGTTCACGCGGTCCTTCATCTCTTTCTATAACAGTACCATTGAATTGAACAGGAACGACTTCATTGGAAAAATGTCCCTGTTTCCAGGCCTCTAAAGCCTTACGATGAGAAGCCATCGCGAATTCGTCCTGGTCTTCGCGACTGATTTTGCCTTCCTGCGCTAAAATCTCCGCCGTTTCTCCCATGCTGATGTAATACCGCTTTTGATACAGCTGGGGGTGAAAACTGGGATTAAAACCTCCCATGGGAATGCCAAACATGTCCTCCACACCCCCTGCGATACCAGCTTCATAGTCATTCAGATTGATGGCATAATCCAGTTGATGAATAGCGTCCATGGATGATCCGCAAAAGCGATTGACGACTTTTCCACAGGTCTCGGCCGGTAATCCAGCTAAAATAGCTGCTCCTCTGGCTATCAGCATACCCTGAACGCCTTCTGGGAATGCGCAACCGACAATGACATCGGCAACTTTTTCAAGTGGTAGTTTAGGATTTCTGGTCAATAAGCCTTTTAAAATCTGGGCCATCAGATCGTCCGCTCGAATTCCGATCATCTTTCCTCGTTTGATTCCCATGGGACTGCGCACCGCATCGATGATCACGGCAAAGTGGTCGGGGGTATGCATATGGCATTCTCCTTACTAAAATTTCAGATTGCTACAATGATTGTACACATCTTTAAAATGGATACTTTTTTTGCTCATAAACGTATTCGGCAATTTTTTGCCGGAGCGAAAATATATCCGTGTCTAAGTACATCTGCTCCGTCAATTCACTGACTTTATTTTTAGCTTTCTGAAGGGCTTTACCCTGGTAAATGGCCGGCAGGAGTAAATAAGCCTGTCGAATTATGTCCTGAATTTTTTGGGCAGTCAATGCCTGGCCAACCTGTAACAGTATGGGAAAATTTGAGAGTGTAGAATTCTGGCTGATTCGTGCCAGGGTGGTGTTAAGCACATACAGAGTGCTCACCATATCGCTTAAAGTTTCACCGATTTGCTGTTGGTTCAACAGATCCTGTCCCCAGCGAGTAAGGCAATCTCCAACTAGCATCAGTGTCAACTGCTTGGCTCTCTCCACGGCATATTTCTCTGATTTCAATGGATCTGTTGCTGGCATCTGGAGGTCGGGGAGATCTGAACCATACAGCTGTTTTATTTTTTCACGAACTGGCAGTTCTTCCAGGAGAGTCTTTTTTATCAGATATCCCAATATTACCTGTCGATTGATCTCGTTAGTACCCTCGTAAATGCGATCCACCCTGGTATCCCTCAGCATTCTGGCAGGTGGAAAATCTTCCATGCATCCATATCCACCAAAAATTTGTAAGGTTTCATCAGCCATATTCCAGTAGCTTTCACTGCCGAATACTTTACAGATAGAACATTCGATGGCAAATTTTTCAATCGCCCGGGCAATTTCCTGAGAATAAAACGGGGATTTTTCATTTACTTCTTGTAATGCAATATCGATCTGATAAGCGGTGTGATAAATAATACTCTCTAAGGCATAACTCTGGATGGTCATTTCCGCAATTTTTTTTCGAATGGCATCGAAGCGAGCAATGGGTTGACCAAATTGACGACGTTGAAATCCATACTGGCAGGAAAGTTCGATCGCGTTCTTACATCCACCTAAGGTAGCTGCTCCCAACTTAAATCTTCCAATGTTTAATATATTAAGAGCAATATCAGCACCTTTTCCAATTTCCCCCAAAATGTTTTCTCTGGGAACCTGTACATTTTCCAGGATGATATTACAGGTGGAGGAACCATGCAGACCTAATTTATTTTTTTCTTCCTTTCGGGTTACACCTGGACTTTCCGGATCGATGATGAAACCGGTGAGTTTGTCCCCATCGATTTTAGCGAAGGTGATCAGTACTTTTGCCCAACCGCCGTTGGATATAAATTGTTTATTGCCATTGACGATATAATATTTTCCATCGGCTGAGAGGTGAGCATGACTGCGCAAGGACAATGCATCTGAGCCGGCCTCTGGTTCGGTGAGAGCATAGGCGCTCAGCCATTCACCGCTGGCAATTTTGGGTAAATAGTATCGCTTGAGTTCTTCGCTGCCAAAGTACACGATGGGTAAAGTGCCGATTCCCACATGAACGAAATAGGTGACAGTAAAAGATTCAGTTTGCCCATCCGCAATTTTTTCTGCTAACAGGGCAGAGGTGATTCTATCTAATCCCAGTCCACCATATGATTCGGGAATATCCACCCCTAAGAATCCCAGGTCGCCGCATTTTTTAATCAATTGCAGAGAAAGTTCCCTGTCAAATTTTTCCAGAGCATCTTTGTGGGGACGAATTTCCTTTCTGGCAAAATCTTCCATGGCTTGCCTGAACTCGCGATGAGTGTCGGTAAAGTTTTCGGGAGAGAAAACATTTGTGGAGGGGAGAGGAGTGGTTAAAAATAAGCCGCCGGTATGCATGAAACTCCTTTTTTTTAGTTATGAGTAGTTAATAAAGTTCCTGCAGTTCCGAAACTAGTTTTGGTGAAAAGTGTGAAAATCCTTTTTCAATTAATAATAGAACATCTATTACAACACGCGCTGTAAGCTCACAGTCAATACCTGACAAATCAAATTAAAAATTAAATATGATGGATTTCAAGATTTTATTAAAAAATCAAAATTATCTTGATAAATTAAAAAATTCGTATAAATTAAACCCAAAATATGGAGAAATAATGCCCAGAACATCAATTTTAATTTTCATACTGCTTTTTTTTAGTGTAAACTTTCCATTATTCTCTCAATCATTTAACTGGCAGGCTGATACGACCATGAAATATGGTACGCCTGGCAATACAATCCTTTTCAATACCTATTTAATGAATACTACTGCCGAACAGGAAAGTTTGAGAGTATTTCGCACGAATTACAATTTTCCAGCCGGTTGGAGTAGTTCGTTCTGTGTGGGAGGAATTTCGGGAACGTGCTATGCTCCATTCTTTGATACTATCCCCGACCCTGTGGTATTAAATGCTTCAGAAGTGGTAGAATTATCCATTGAGGTCCAAACTTCTGCCATACCAGATCAAAGTCAATTTACGATTCAGGTAGAGAATTGGTCAAATCCGGCTGACTTTCTAATAAATTCATTTACTGCAAGTACCTATCCAAATTTTATAGATGATAATAATGTACATCTAACAGATGCTTTCTATTTGTACGCTAATTATCCTAATCCCTTTAATCCGGAAACAACCATTCGTTACGATATAAACCACAGTTCGCTCCAACCAATAAAATTGATGATCTTTAATAATACCGGGCAACTGGTGCGAATTTTAATAGATAAAATCCAGCCAGCGGGAAGTTATCGGGTGATCTGGGACGGGAAAAATGCGGATGGCCAATTATCACCTGCAGGAATTTACTATTGTCTACTGACGGTTGGTAGTAAAACGAGGACACAAAAATTAATTTTGATTAAATAAGACTATAGTTTAAATTTTTCCTAAAATAAAACCTGTTTAAAGAGGAGATATTCGATGAGAAAAATTAAATTAACCAGTATAATCTCTTCTGTTTTTATTCTCATTCTTTTTTTTGGCTCGTTACAAGTATTATTCTCACAAATCCAGAGAAATCCCGTTCTGGAGTTCTGTACCGGAACGTGGTGACCCTACTGTCCAGAGGGTGAGGTCATCATCCATAATACCATCCTTCCTAATATCCCACATGCTATTATTTTGGCATATCACGGTCCGGCCAATTATAGCAGCGAACCATTTAGTTTCTTTCCGGGTAATACTATTCTAAGTTCTTTAGGTTTGAGTTCATATCCCACTGGAATAATTGATAGAGTTTCTGGAATACAATCAAGAAGTGCCTGGTATTCGCTGATGAATAGTCGCAACTCTGTACCTGCTACTGTTGCTATTGATATTTCCAGAAACTATAATCGTATGACACGCGAATTTTCTGCCAGCATTGATTTCACTGCTTTACAAACTTTAACGGGTGAATATAAATTCAATGTGATTTTAGTTGAAGATGGAATTGTGTGGCCACAAAATGGTTCGTTGGGTGGACCAAATTATGTTCATGATTGGACGGTTAGGGCGATGATGAATGGCGCACTGGGAGAACAAATCATAAATGGAACCTGGACACAAGGTCAGCAAATCAATAAAACTGTTAATTATACCGTACCTGTCCCACCCAGCCCAGCACCTGACATTGTACCGGATAGCTGTCGTGTGGTGGTTCTGGCCTACAAAGTTGGATCGCCATTGAACTCAAACGCTGAGATTCAGCAAGCCATCCAGACCACTCTCATTTCTCCTGATTATGTGGCCATGATGGTCAGTCAAAGTCCTGATGTAGTGGCAAGCAATACCACGATTGCGAATTATTCTGCTAAGATTTATAATATGGGATTAATGGAGGACACCTATGGTATTGATTTATCCCTGCAAGGTCCATCGGGCTGGAGTGCAGAATATACCACCAGTAATGGTACCTTTCCGGCCGGTACAATAGATTCAGTGACTGTAGATTCAGGTGATAGCACGACCATTACGGTCTCTTTAAATCCCAATAGTATTGATGGTGCTGGCAAGGCGATTTTACATTTTGTATCTGCTAATAATTCAGGAGTAAGTGATAATATTTCTTTCCGCATGGTAACTGAAACCGGTCTGAACATATTAGTTATCGACGCGACCGATTATCTATATGAATCCTACATAACCACTGCTCTCGATAAGACCAGCGAAAGTTATGGAGTGGTTTCCCACAACGCCTTGCAAACACCGGGAGTAAATGTCTCTAATTTCAGAATGATTATCTGGTCCGGTGCGAATACCATTCCCGCCTTTTATCCAGAGGAAGTAACGGCCCTGCAAAATTTCCTGGATAGCGGGGGAAATCTGTTCATCACCGGTCAGGATATTGGAAATGATATTTTCGGAACCAATCCCCAGAGTCAATTTGCCCAATCATTCTATACCAATTATCTGCATGCCAATTTTGTGAATAACTCTTCACTGTTCTTCCTGGTGAATGGCTATACTGGTGATCCCATTACTGATGGGATTAACTTTGTTATCAATAATTTGTATACACGTTCGCCTGAAATTATTTCTGCCGGCGATTCACTGGCCACACCCATACTGAAATATATGACCGGACCGAATGTGGCCGGTATCCGGGCCGCCACTCCGGTTTACAAAGTCGTCTACCTTGGAATTGGCTTTGAACAGATTACCGATGAGCCCGACCGCGACTCCATTCTGGTGCGCAGCATCCGATGGTTCAATCAAGTGCCAACCTCAATCGATGATCGTCCGGCCGTGCAACTCTCTTTCAAACTGGGATCAAACTATCCCAATCCATTTAATCCAGAGACCATCATTCATTACACTCTTGATAACCTCGCTTCAGAAGCGACTCAATTGATTATCTTTAATTCGCTTGGTCAGCCGATTCGCCAGCTGGTTAATGAGAAACAAGCCAGCGGAAATTACCAGGTCATCTGGGACGGAAAAGATGATGGGGGAAGACCCGCCGCCAGCGGTGTTTATTATTACCAGTTGAGCAGTGGACAGAAAAAAGCAGTTCAAAAAATGATCTTATTGCGCTGATTGGTTTTTAATCTTTTAAAAAGGCCTTTTGTTCACTTTGAACAGAAGGCCTTTTTATTTTCAGAGCCTTGATAATCTTCGGTTAATTAATTTCTTTTATAAATGGTGACTTAAAAAAGCGGTTGTTATTATCATCAGAAGAAGATTATCTTTAAAAAAATGATAGGGAAGTTAGGATTGAAGATGAGAATTGTTGGTAATTTGTTTTCGATGGCCGGTTTTATTTTTTTTCTGCTACTGGCCTGTACCACAAAAGAGGGAGTTGAAGTTGAGAACCTGAAGGGCCGGCTATTTATCCTTTCCACCAATGTCGATTCAGCACGCATTTTTCTGGATTATCATGACACCGGTCATCTAACCCCCGCCTTACTTACCGAAATTCCTACCGGTCAACATGTGATACATCTGTTTTCCTCTGGCTACTGCCCCCATCCTGATTCGATGCTGGTGATAGTCGAAGAAAACCAGACGGATACTCTGTTATTTGAAATGAGCGCTGTGCCTTATGGAGACCTGACCATCAACTCCACTCCAGACAGCGCTCGTGTTTTTTTAAACAGATTGGAATTTGGATTAACACCGCTCCAGATCCATGGTCTGCCGGTGGGAGAATATACGATCCTGCTGCTCAAAAGTAATTTCGAGGCGATCTCTGATACAATCACCATTCTGGAAAATGATCATCTGCAATTGGTCTATCAACTGCAGGAAGATCTCCGCCGCTTTGTTCTGCTGGAACATTTTTCCAATACCAGTTGTCCTCCCTGTCCCACCTCTGATGCCATTATCGATAATCTGGCAGATAGCTATGGACCTCAAATGGTGGTGGTTATTGGATACCATGCGAATTATCCATCTCCCAGTGACCCAATGTATCTTGCAGCTCGAGCTGCCAATGATAGCCGACTTCAGTTTTATCAACCGCCCTCTCTCCCCCGCGCCTATGTCGATGGGCAGCTGGTGACCGATCCACTCTCAGAAACCTGCTATCGCAATCTCATCGATCCTCAGTTACAGCAGGATACTCTTCTCACACTCGCGTTTCAACAGGTGAATCGAAGCGATACCCTTTTACAGGGTAAGTTGGAAATAAAAGCATTGGCTGACCTGAATTCTGATCATCGATTATTTCTGGCCTTGATTGAAGATGAAATCGATTATCCCAATCCACCCGGCACCAATGGCCAGTCTCATTTCGAAGCGGTTTTGCGAAGTTTCTATCCTGATGGCAATGGGATTGTGCTGAATTTAGCCGCTTCCTCTAAAATAAAAATTGATTTTGCTTTTAAGCGAAAAATCGAATGGGGAGATGATCTGACCGTTGTGGCCTTTGTTCAGAATTCAGTGACGAAAGCTGTGGTGCAATCGGGTTGGACACGTTATCCTCGATTTTAAGAGTTATATAATGGTGCTATTTAAGAGATATATTGCTATGGAGGTACGAATGAAAAAAATTATCATTTTCGCCCTTATCGCATGGATCGGTTTACCCATTCTTATGGCTCAAGATGAATCATTAACGGGAAAAAAAGCCCCCGATTTTACACTGAAAACCTTAGAAGGAGAAAATTTTCAATTATCCCAGAATCTTGGCAAGGGTCCAGTGGTCATTAATTTCTGGGCAACCTGGTGCATCCCGTGCATTGAAGAACTCAAACATATGAAAAAGTTGTATGATTCCTATTCTAAAAAAGATGTTCAATTTCTTGCTATTTCTATCGATGATCCGAAAACGGTTGGACGAGTGGGCAGTTTCGTCAAATCCCATAATTACCCGTATAAAATTTTGTTAGATACCAACAATGAAGTCATTCAACTTTATCAGGGCAAAGTGCCTCCTTACACGGTGCTCATCGATTCGGAAGGTTATATGGTATATACTCATGTGGGATATCGAATGGGAGATGAAAAAGAACTGGAAAAGCAAATTAAAAAATTACTGCCTGACTGAGTTTTTATTTTTTCTTCCTTAAAGAATTTGGTGGATGATCTTAAAATTATAAATTGAAATAATTTAAAAAATTCTGGAAAATCGGATGACAAAACCTGACCGGCGGTTTTTAATTTTATCGGTTCTATTTTTCTTATGCGTGGCTGTTTCCCTTCCAGCCCAAATTAATTTTAGCGGGAATAATTATTTAGAGTATGCTTACGATACCGATATCGATACCGTTTATTTTGAGAATTGGGCGGATATCTCTTTGGGATATAAGCAGTTGAGATTGGGAGCACGTTATGAATTTCATCTTCCTCCTCAACCTTACTCACAGGATTCAGTAGGGCAAGGTATATCGCAGCGTTTTTTAGAATATAAAAAGGATAAGTTGATCCTCACTTTCGGGAATTTCTATTCGTTGTTTGGTCGTGGATTAGTGCTTCGTTCTTTTGAGAATCGCATGTTGCGCTGGGATACAAATCTGGATGGAGTGAAGGTGGAATATTATCACGATCTTATCGATTTTCAAATCGTGGGTGGAAGCATGCGTGATCGTCGTGGCCGGCGTCGAGATGCTCTGCAGGGAGGAACCTTTACAATCAAGCCGTGGAAATATTTTCATCTTGGAAGCAACTATGTTACTACCAATTTCCCTTTAAAAGGCCGGGTACACTGGGGAAGCGTTCACACCGCTCTAAATTTTAATTGGGGAAATTTTTATGCCGAAAGGGCAATGAAAGACTTTCCAGAAGGTGATCCGAAAGCGAAAGCCTTTTATGTGATGGGAAATATTTTCAAGTCTCCCTTCACTTTTTTAGTTGAATATAAAAATTATGATCAGTTTGATCTCACGGAGCGAACCTCGGCGAAAAATCCGCCTTCCGAATTAACCTATAATAATCCACCGGTCGTCGCTCGCGACCATCTATTCACTCTGCTGAATCGCCATCAGTTGGTGCAGAATGCCAATGATGAAAAAGGTTATCTGCTTGAATTAACCTATACGCATCATGACCAGTTTGTTACAACGCTGAGCCATAGTAGAACCGAGAATCATGCCGGATTGCTGATCTATCGGGAATATTATGGCCAGCTGGAGTGGGATCCGGCGGATGTGCTCAATTTGGTGGGTGGGGCAGGGGAACAAAAAGATCCGGAAGCCCGCTATTTGAATGTAGTCGGGTCAGCAAAGTGGGGATTTTCAGATCTCTATTCAACCAAACTGATTGTCGAACATCAACATGTGACTATCCAGTACAATGACCGACAATTCTATAATCAGTTGTATACTTTAAGCGTGGATCGATCGCCACGTTTTACTTTTTCTGTCTTAACAGAAAGGTCAACCGATCAACAATCCCGGAAAGATGTGTGGTTGGCCGGTCAACTGGATATCCATTTCCTGGATGATTTTGATTTGACTATCTTCGGTGGTAGTCGACGCGAAGGGAAAGTCTGCATTGGTGGCATCTGTGTATTTCGGCCGGAATTTGAAGGAATCGAAGTGCGCTTGATGAATCGATGGTGATTCTTTTTAGGTATTGATATAGTGTCAACGAAAAATTTGTCACTCTTCATAAATGTTTTTTATTCTCAAAGCCATGAGCATTGTAGGAAAAAATCCCCGTTTGCTTCTCATCAATCCCTGGATTTACGATTTTACTGCTTTCGATTTATGGAGCAAGCCTGTCGGATTGCTTTACCTGGCCTCCTATCTGCGTTCCATTGGTTATGAAATCGATTATATCGATTGCCTGGATAAATACCAGCCGGGACTCCTGCACAATCCCCACTTACCATCACCAAAGGTGAAACAATACGGAACAGGACATTTTTTACGACAAAGGGTCGAGAAACCGGCTGTTTTTGATTTTGTTCCTCGCTATTTTGCTCGCTACGGAATGCCAGAAGATATTTTTATTTCAGAATTGCAAAAATTGCAGAAACCTTCTGCGGTACTGGTAACCTCTTTTATGACCTACTGGTACTTGGGACCGAAACGGGTGATTGAAATTATCCGTCAGATATTCCCTGGAGTCCCGGTTATTTTGGGTGGAGTATACGCCACACTGCTGCCAGAACATGCCCGTCAGATATTGCAACCTGATTTTGTGGTGACCGGCCCTGGAGAAATACAAATCGAGAAACTGCTTTCCGACATAATCCCTGATGCGCCTCAGCATTCCCATTCCCCACAATCGTTGGATGAATTCCCGCCACCCGCTTTCGATCTGTACCACCACCTGGATTATATTATAGTTTTAACGTCACGTGGCTGTCCCTACCGCTGTACATTCTGTGCCACCGATAAAATCAGTGGACCTTATGCTCAACGCCAACCTGAAGCTGTGGTAGAGGAAATTATAGATCAAGTAAGGAGGTTTAAGGTCCGTGATGTCGCTTTTTATGATGATGCCTTATTGTTGAACAAACATCAACGCCTGATCCCTATTCTACAGCGCATCATTGATTCTGGAGTCAAGGTTCGTTTTCATACTCCCAATGGTTTGCATGCCAAATTTATTGATCAACAAATAGCTACTTTATTTCGAGAAAGCGGTTTTACCACCATTCGTCTGAGCTTCGAAACATCTAATCCTGAGCGTTTTGCCGATATGAAAAATAAAGTGACGCCGAGTGAATTGCAGGCCGCCGTGAACTTTTTGGTAGAAGCAGGATTTCCACCCCAGCAACTGGAAGCCTATGTATTAATGGGATTACCTCATCAATCGTTTGATGAAATTTATGATAGCATCAATTTTGTTCATTCTCTGGGAATAAAAATTCGCCTGGCGTCCTACTCACCCATCCCTGGGACTATTGACTATCAGCGGGCGGTACAGGACGGTTTATTCCCCGCTGATGCTGATCCGTTATTGACCAATAAAACTATATATCCTCTGTATCGCACGCTTGAGGCTTATAAAAAATTTCAGGAAGTGCGGCATCTGGTACGCATCATGAATGAGACTCCCCTATCTGCCAAGATGAAAGATCATCTCAACCCTATACAAAATTGGTCTTGATGCGGTCGTGTATAGAAGAAAAATCAAAGAATTGATTTGACCTCTTTTTTAAGCTACTATTATTTATTATAATTATAACAAAATTAAATTGAAATAGGGAAGAAGACGAAAAGGTGAATTATGCCGAATGTAGTGACAATTATTTTGGCAGGTGGACAGGGTAGTCGGCTTTATCCACTTACCAAGATCCGCAGTAAACCTGCGGTGCCAATTGCCGGAAGGTTTCGCTTAATTGACATCCCGATCAGTAATTGTATTCATTCTGGATTAAAAAGAATTTTTATTTCTACTCAATTTAGCAGTGAATCATTACATCGTCACATTTTTCTCACCTATCGATTCGACAATTTTACCAAAGACTTTGTGACCATTCTTACTGCTCAGCAAACTCTGGAGAATCGGGAGTGGTATCAGGGAACAGCTGATGCGGTTCGTCAAAATCTACGCTTTTTGCGCACCGAAGGTGAACTGATTCTCATTCTTTCCGGGGATCATCTCTATCGAATGGATTATCGGAAATTCATTGATTTCCATATACAAAAAAAAGCTGATATCAGTATCTCAGTTTATCCCGTAAAATATGAACAGACCTCGGAGTTTGGAGTGATGAAAGTTAATAAGAATGGCAGGATCACTTCCTTCTTTGAAAAGCCTAAGGAGGAGGCAGACAAAGAAAAAATGCGGATCTCAGAGAGTACTTTTAAGCAGTATGGGATTGAGCCTGCCGGACGGACTCATCTGGCGTCGATGGGGATTTACCTGTTCAACTGGGAGGTACTCACCGAGCTGCTGGAAAAAACCGATTTTGAAGATTTCGGAAGAGAAGTAATTCCATTATCTCTGAAGAAAAAAAGGGTGTATGGATATTTGTTTGATGGCTATTGGGAAGATATTGGGACCATTCGCAGTTTTTTCGAAGCCCATATGGAATTGACTTCCAGTCTGCCACGCTTTAATTTTTATGATGAAGAGAAACCAATTTTTACCCACCCTCGTTTTCTACCCGGCTCCAAAATTTTAGAATCTCAGGTCAGCAATTCTATACTGTGTGAAGGAAGCATCATTAATCGTTCGGTACTCTCCAATGCCATTGTTGGAATTCGAACGCGGATTGGAGAGAATTCGAGAATCCATCGCACCATCATTATGGGCGCCGACTTTTTTGAGTCTAAAGAAAAATTGAGCGAAAATGAAAGAAACGGTGTTCCCAATGTCGGTATCGGACATGACTGTGAAATCGAAAATGCCATCATCGATAAAAATGCTCGCATCGGGCATGGTGTCAAACTGCTCAACGTTCGAAAAGTCCAGGAGGAAAATGGTCCGAATTATGCCATTCGAGACGGAATTGTGGTCATACCCAAAAATGCTGTGATTCCAAATGGAACGATAATTTAGATTGGTTCTGATAGACCTAACGATGAAAGTATAGAAGAGAGAAAATTTTATTTGTTCACCTTCAGCAGAAAATTCCTGAAAAACCGATCAAAAGTATGGATCCTTTCTATTCGTTTAGTAGATTTAAAAGCTTCGATTTTTTAACCGCCGGGTATCTTCTTATCTGGATCATTTTAATTCTGTTTCATTATCATTTCATTCCCTTTGCAGGGAGCCTTTTGTTGTTTCATTTTATCACTTTAATTATTGTTTTATTTATGGCTGGACTTTCTCCGATTTTGCCTTTTTTTAAATTTTTCCGTCGCTGGTATCTTTTTGCCTTCCTGCCTCTTTTCTTTACTGCTCTCCATTATTTGATCCCCCATGTTCATCCTGGAAATCTCGATTTGACCCTCATAAAAATAGATCAATTTCTCACGGATACCAATCCGACGGTGTGGTTTGAAAAATTTTACTATCCCTGGATAACCGAACTGCTACAGTTATCTTATCTTACTTTTTATTTCCTGCCTCTTTTAGTATTAATACCGCTTTATGTTCAGAAAGATTTTAAGAGATATGACCATTTCGCTTTTATTATCCTTTTATCTTTTTACCTTTCCTATCTGGGATATCTTCTTTTTCCGGCGTTGGGACCACGCTATTTTTTAGCTCATTTGCACCAGCAGAGTTTGAATGGCATCGGTTGGTATGAGAAAATCAGCCATACGCTGAATGGCCTGGAAAACATTCAATGGGATGCCTTTCCCAGTGCGCATGTGGCCATCGCGTTGTTGGTTTCTCACTTTACTCTACGATATTTTCCGAAAATTTTTATCCTTACACTTCCCATTGTGGTCTTTTTGATTATCTCAACTATCTATTTGCGTTACCATTATCTCATCGATGTACTGGCTGGAATAGCTCTCTACCTGTTTATTCTGGTTATCGATAAATTGGTTTACCCTCATCCGACTCCCAAAAATAATTAAATCTTAGATATTGACATTTTATATACCTAATTTTATATTAAATTGGATGAAAAAAATAAAAGTTGATCACAAATGTGTAAGTTCTGAGTTGTTCCAAATCACCTATGATATTTATTTTTTCAATGATGCACACCGTTCAACCACTTCTGAAAACAAACGCTGTTATGGTATATTTTATTGCTAATAATTTTTCTTAAATGGAAAAAAATGATTTATTAAAGAAGGGATGAACAATGGATGCCTCTCAAAAATTAAGACTCCTTACCTTAAAAGAAGCAGCAGAATATTTACGTATGCACAAAGGCAGTTTGTACCGGTTATTGGAAAGTGGAAAAATTGATCTCCCCGCTATTAAATTGGGGGGTAAATGGCTTTTTAATCTAGAAAGCCTGAACCATTATCTTTTAACAAAAGAACAACAAAAGCATTGATCACTACCTAAGTATTGAGAGGATAAAACTGTAAGAACCGAAAGGATTATCATGCTTCGGGTTACCTTTTTAGCACTCGTATGGTTTTCAATTAGTCTTTCTCAAACAAATGAAGATTGTCTGAATTGCCATGCTGATCCTGATCTGACCGGATTGAATAAAGCAGGAACAGAAATCTCCATGATGGTGGATGAGAAAATTTACCAGCAATCGATACACGCCCAATTGCAGTGTGTTGACTGTCATAAGGATTTAACCGGTTTTACAGATTACCCCCACTCCGATGAATTGGCATCAGTAAACTGTGGTGTCTGTCATGCGAAAGCCGATCAGGAATATTCTCAGACGATGCATGGATTAAAATTCATTAATATGGTTGAATTAGCCCCTAAATGCTGGGATTGTCATGGTAAACATGATATTTTACCTTCCTCCAATCCAGCCTCATCTACTTATTTTCAAAATTTACCGCGAACCTGCTGCGATTGTCATGAGGCGCGCAGTCTGGCAGCCGGAGTAGGTGATTTTAAACAGGGCTGTGTGGATACAGAATATTTGAAAGGCGTTCATGGAAAATTACTGATGGAAGGAAATGATGCTGCACCCTCCTGTAATACCTGTCACCCCGCTCATTCTATTTTAAAGAGTATCGATCCTCAATCTATGATCTATAAATTAAATATTGGAAGTACCTGCGGAAATTGTCATGTCAACGCCCTAGCCGAGTACAGTGAGTCTGTACATGCCCGGGCACTTTCCCATGGGGTGTTGAATTCTGCCTCCTGTACCGATTGTCACGGCGAACATCAAATTCTCCATCCTGATTCTGCCATGTTTGCGGCTGATCATGATGCCTGCATCGAATGTCACACCAATAAAAAACTCATTCAAAAATACAACCTGCCGGCAACGGTGGTATCCACCTATGTGGATTCATATCATGGGCGTTCTATTCGCTTGGGAAGAAAAGATGCAGCGACCTGCGGAAGTTGCCATGGGAACCACCGTGTTCTGGAAGCACGTGATCCTTACTCACCTGTCAATAAAAATAATCTCATTAGTACCTGTGGTAAATGTCATAAGAATGTATCTGCCTCATTTGCCCAAAGTTATACCCATGAAGCAATGTTGATCCGTGGAAATCCAGTAAATTACTTCATAACATTGGTTTATGTATTCCTCATTGTGGGCGTCATAGGAGCCATGTTCCTGCACAATCTGATTATTTTCCTGAAGTATATTCGGCTGAAGAAGAAGGAAGAAAAAAATTATTATATCATTCGATTTAAACCGGCTGAGATCTTTCAGCATGCCGGATTGATGATATCGTTTACGGTTCTGGCAATTTCCGGATTTGCCCTAAAGTATCCGGATGCGGGCTGGGTAATCTTACTAAAAAATGTGGGTTTCGATGAATGGAGTCGACGACTAATCCACCGCATCGCCGCCGTCACCCTGGTGTTGGTTTCTTTTTATCATCTGTATTATGTGATCTTTACGGCACGCGGCAAATATTTAATGAAACAGATCATGTTTAGAATGAGCGATGTGTCGGAAGTGATTCAAACGGTAAAATTTTATCTGGGTCTCAGTCGGCACAAACCCCAATATGAAGAGTTTGATTATACTGAAAAAGCTGAGTATTGGTCATTGGTCTGGGGTAATGCGGTGATGACGCTCACGGGATTGGTGCTGTGGTTTCCCATTATTGTCACTACTTTTTCACCCAGCTGGATTGTACGAGCTGCTGAGCTCATCCATTTCTACGAAGCTATTCTGGCGACTTTGGCTATCATTATCTTCCATCTGTTTTTTGTGATTGTGCACCCGGAACAATATCCCATGAATCTTTCCTGGCTAACCGGTAAAATGTCACTGCAGGCGGCGCTCCATAAACATCCGCGCTGGATTAAACGGATCCTGGAAGAAAAGACGAATCTGGAACTTCTGCCTGAAGTAATTCGAAGCAATTGTCAAACTCTGGACGATGTCGAAAACTTCCTGAAGTTCGGAGAAGTATACACAGAGCTCAAGACGGGAAAAATTTATTGAGTGGGAATAAAAGAAGACATTAAACCCATTTGATTTCTACCTTTTTTATACCTTTCCTGAGAGGAAGAGGGGAGGGGGAAAAGGTTTTCACCTCTTTAGTTCACACCTTATAATAAATCAATAATTTCGCTCAATGCTCTTATAGGATTTACCCCAATCGCTGTCTCATCGGATAGAACAATTCCAGCTATTCCCTGTTCTCTGATCATCGAAAAATGAACAACTTCGCTGCGGGTAGGTTGAGAATGCTCGGTGAGATGATGGAAAACCTGTCCGGCAATCAAAATGGGTTTTCCAGCTTCTTTGGCGGTGTTTATGGTGACGGACTGCCAATGGCTGAGCTCCTTTGGGGGTATAAACATGCCTAAATCACCACGACAAAACCAGATTTCATCAGCTTGAGTGGCAAGCGCAGCTAAATGCTGTAGACTTACCGGGTGTTCAATTTTTGCAATGAGGCGTGGCTGATATCCAAACTGCTGACAAATGTTTTTCAGGTCCTGTAATTCAGCTGGATATTTAACATAAGATAAAGCCAGATTATGAATTCCTGACGAATGAGCCTGCTGAATTTGAGCTATTTGCATGGGTGTCGCTTTTTGAGGATTAGTTTCTTGAGCCGGGAAGTAAATTCCTGCCTTACTGCGCAATTGACCACCTCTGATGATCCGCGCCTGAATCCCATCATTTTCCATGCTCTCCACCTGAAGCTGGATGGTAGCATCCTGTAAGAAAATATATTCCCCCTTCTCAACATTTCGAATGAAATCCGGGTCGGTGATAGGAATGTCACCGGAAGAAGCATGTTCGCTCAGAGTTAGTCTAATGAAATCTCCTACGACTAGTTTCAGTTCTTTTCTTAATTGTCCAATTCGAGATTTATAACCCTGCAAGTCTAAATAGATTTTTGTTTTTGTTATGGGAACGACGTGTTGGATAGTCTCCGTATATTTCTGAATTTCCGAAGTGGAGAGGTGGGATCCGTTTAAACGAAAATTTAATTGGGAAATTTTTTCGCAATATTTCAGAAACTCCCGGTGTAAACTTGAATTCCCCAGTGTGCTAATAATCTTAAATGAGTCGGTTGATGCCATTTTAACCCTGACGTAAGATTCTGAAGAAGTATGTTTTTTAAGCTGGTTAAATTTAATAAATTATAGATCATAATAAATCATTTTTCAAATCTGGCTGAAAAATTCTATGTTTAAAAAAGTACTGAAAATCGTGGAAAGTGTCGGAAAAGAAATTCTTGATTTTTGTGGGATTTTGCTTTTTCGTCGGAGAGAGAAAAGGACTTTGAACATAGATCAACTCAGAAAAATATTGGTTTTGCGTTTAGATCAGCGAATTGGTAATGGCATTATGCTTCTACCACTTTTGAAAGCCATCCGGCAGCGATTGCCGCAAATTGAACTTCATTTGCTTCTACATCAACCAGTATCAAATATTTTTGAAAAATTTACAGCTGGTCTGATTGATACTATTTATCCTTATCAGCAAAAAGAACTTCTCACCCATCCTACCTTGTTTTTATCCTGGTTAAGCGCTTTGCGAAAACAGAGGTATGATCTGATCATCAGCAGTCACAATCCAGATAATTTTTCGCTCTCGCAGGCACTTTTAGGGTGGTGGTGCCGGCCCAAAATGATGATCGGTTTTTCCTGGCAGAAAAGTGCTGCTTACTATGATGTGGCAGTTCCATCTTTTGTCGATAAACACTATGCAGACGCACAGCTGGATCTCTGGAGATATTTTGATCCAACGGCCACATTAGTCTGGGGTGGTTTACATATATCCGCCTCCCACCTGAAAAGGCTATCCCAAAAATATTCTATGAATATGAGTGAACCAACTGTGTTGTTGTGGCTGGGTGCAACTGGCAATAAAGTGTTGCCGTTCCGCCTTATCTCTTTATTGTATGAAGAGTGTAGTAAGCACTTCGGATATAAAGTTGTGGTAGCCCTGGGGCTAAATGATGAAAAAATATTACAGAATCTTCCTGAGGAATTCCGAAAACAGGTGCTTATCTGGCGGTATCCCTTAGAGGATACACTGACTTTTTTTGCTACTCAGCGCGCTTTTATTTCCGGCGATACGGGTCCAGCCCATCTTGCGGCTGCCCTGGGTTTACCCATGCTCACCGTTTTTATAAATAGTAAAAGTGAACAATATGGTTATCATGATGGCGAGAGACGATTTGCTATCGTCTATGATGGTTCATCTGAAAGTAAAGAAGCACTCGTTACTGCGATAAAGAAAATGGCCGAATCCATAACTCATGAAAATAAATTACAGCCAAATCAATAAAATTTTAGTCATCCAGCTTCGGGCGATTGGAGATGTGGTGCTCACCACGCCAGTATTTCCGGTTTTGAAAAAACATTTCCCGCAGGCGGAGATTCATTTCCTGACAAGTAAAAATATGGCGGATCTCGTTCAGAAATTACCGGAAATAAATCGAGTTCTGGTATGGCCATCTTCCTATTGGGCACTACCTTATTTTTTTACTAAAATACGAGCTGCCCAATATCAACTGGTAATTGACTATCAATGTACTCCCGGCAGTGCCCTAGCGACCTGGTTTACATGTTCCTCCTATCGAATCGGTTGGAAAATGGAGCGAAGGCAATGGGCCTACAATTTATATTCCACTGCCAATACTCGTCAGGAATATGTACCGGTACAGAAATGCCGGGCGTTGGAGGTATTTGGTATTAAAGACCTTAACACTAAATTGCAAATCATCCCTGACCCTGTGGCTCAACAGGTTGTCAATGATTATTTTAATGCCTTGAAAATTGATCGTCGTCGACTATTAGTGAATATTACCCCCAAAGGAAAAAGACCGGCCCGGCAGTGGTTGCCCGAGAAAATAATCGAACTTACCAATTACTTAAACCAAACCTATCATGCCGTTGTTTTTTACAATTGGGCAGGAGACGAACTGGAATATGTAAAAGAAATATCCCAGGCCTGCCATCCACCTCCGTTTATACTGCCTGCCTGGCCATTGACAGTATTTTCGGCCTATCTTTCCCAGGTGGATGTTCATATTTCGTATGATAATGGACCTAAACATGTAGCTATTGCAGTGGGAACACCGACCATCAGTCTTTTTGCTACTGATTCGCCTATTTTATGGAATCCGGTGAACAACCCTGCTCATCCCTATATTTTAGCCGAAGTTCCCTGTCGCTTTTGTCGCTTGAAAAAATGTCCGCTCATGATTTGTATGAAATCGATTGAAGTATCCGATGTCATAAAAGTATTAGAAAAAATTCCGTCTCTGCAGGATAAAATCAAAAATAGAGTGTATCCTGAGTAATAAAATAGACCTTTACTTTTAAGTGGCTGGTAGATACGTTGGTGCTATATACTATATCAAATTTCTAATGGGTGGGAATTGTAAAAAGGAGAAAATGATTTTTCTACTGAAAGTGATGGATAGGCTAATTTTCTTATAACTATTAATTGAGGAAATTAAAAAAGAATAGATTTTTAATTTATTTGTGAACTACGAGAAAAAGCGGTAGACTTTAAACTGTTATTTTTTTATATTTTAAATTAATATATTTAATGAAGCGATAGATGAGTTCCAAAATATCTAAACAAAAACAGTTATTTTCCTTGCTGAATACGAAATTTTCAGGTCTTGGGAATGGATCGCCTGTGAAAGAATCCTCTGCGAATATCACTCCTCCAGAGAACTTTTATGATGGTTATTCTTCCCATCTTTTAAATAAAGTCTATAATTTTTATAAAAGTCTGATCCAGAATCTCAACAGTGGACTTATTGCCTCGGATTTACATGGAGAAATTACTTTTGTTAACGAGGCCGCGGCCAAAATGTTGAATTATAATCGCCAGGAATTATTAGGTAAAAATGTAAAAGATTTGTTTGCCGCTGATGAAGAGTCACAAAAATGCTTGCGAGCGGTCTTTCTACCAAATAAGCGGTTAAATGATAAAGAAGTCAATTTTCTGCTTAAAGATGGATCGGTCATTGTGGTTGGATTAAACTCTTCGCAACTCCATGATGAGAATAATAATTTTGAAGGCATTATTCTACTTTTTCAGGATTTAACAGAAATTCGCCATTTGAAGGGACAGATTGAGAGAATGGAGAAACTGGCTTTACTTGGTGAATTGTCAGCAGGGATTGCTCATGAGATTCGTAATCCTCTGGCCGGTATCCGGGCTGCCGCACAGCTATTGCAGGAAAATAATCAGCATGATCCCTTTCAAGTGCAGATAATTGAGCGAATTATCCGTGAAGTAGATAAAGCCAACAAACTACTAAAAGAATTTTTCAAATTTGCAAAACCGGGAAAACCCAATCTCAAGTTCCATGACATTGAGTTAATCATCGATGGAGTCTATTTGCTGCTGGCTCCTCAGCTCAGGAAAAAAAATATTGAATTCCGCACTGATTTCGCCAATGATATTTCCCAGGTCTATGTGGATGATACCCAGATAGAACAGGTCTTAATAAACCTGTTTTTAAATGCCATCGATGCGATGCCGGAAGGCGGGCGACTATCTGTTAAAACCTACAGTAAAAATATCAATCTGATGAATTCCACAATGAACCATATTGAGATAGAAAATAATAAACTTTGCTATGTTTATGTGGAGATCAGCGATACGGGTTGTGGAATTCCTGAACAGAATCTGGAAAAAATATTTAATCCTTTTTTTACTACCAAAGGGCATGGTTTAGGTTTAGGTCTTCCCATTTGCAGTCGATTAATAAGTGAAAACAGTGGAAATCTGGATCTGGAGAGTAAGGTGGGACAGGGCACAAAAATTACTCTGGCACTGCCGGCTTTTATTCACCATCTGAAATAGTTTTATTTCGGAGAAGAAAGATGAGCAATCCTAAAAAACTTCTAATTGTTGATGATGAAGAAGCCTTGACTTTTAGCCTTTATCAAATATTTATCAATATACCAGTGGAATGTGAAGTGCTCACTGCTTCCAGTGGGGAAGAAGCGCTCGAAAAGATTGAGAAGAATCATTTTGATATCGTGATTACCGATATTGCCATGCCGGGAATAAATGGACTCGATTTGCTCTCCATGATCAAGGCTCGCGAACCTCAGACCAAGGTGATTGTCATTACCGCCTATGGCTCAGACGAACGGAAAGAGCAGGCCTATAACCGGGGGGCGGAGAGTTATATAGAAAAACCATTCGACCTTTATGAAATTCGGGATTTGGTGCTAAAACTATTGAGTTAAATTTATGGTACTGGTTGGAAATCTAAAAGATTTACGTTTAGCCAATATCATCCAGTTGAATTGTATGGAAAGAAATGTGGCAAAAGTAACCGTTACCTCTCACGAAGGGACAGGTTACCTCTATTTTGCCGACGGGCAGATCGTTCATGCGGAGTTTAGTCCTTACATGGGAGAAAGAGCTGTGTACGAGATGCTTGCGCTCACTGACGGCCAGTTCAAAGTGGAAGCGGGAATCCAATCTCCAGCCCATACCATTAAACGGCCGTGGAATTCAGTGGTGCTTGATAGTTTGAGAGAATTAGATGAAAAAAGTCAGCAATCCACTTCTTTACCCAAAAGGATTTTCAGCGTTTTATCTGCTCAGAAAAGCATTAAAAGTTTACAGGTTTTAGATCTTAAAGGCAAATTATTAGAAGGCAAAGAGCACGAGCCACTTGACTCCGGAGTGATTGCTTTTATATGGTTTAAAGCAAAAAAAATACTCACCTATTTTTTCAATGAAAATTTTCGATACATCTACTTCAGGAGCGATGATAGTTATCTTTTTATTCTTGAGTTTAGGTCAAGCTTACTGGCCATAAAGGCCGATTTAAATATTATGACGGAAGAATTTATCAGACATGTACTTAAAACATTGCGTGGAATTGAATGATGCTATTTGCTTTAAAATTATTTTTTATGAAGATTATTTTTAAAATCAACATGTTCACAAAAGGGAAACCTCTATTTAGCCTATGATAATTAATGAGTTTTTACAAGATCTTACGAAGATTCCCAATATGCAGGCGATTGCGGTGTATGGAGTCAACAACAATCTGCTTGATTCCTGGACGGTATATGATTCCCATCTTCAAAAACTCAATGAAATTAGCCTGCATTATTTTCAAATTTTTTCTATTTTGCACGCTAAAGGTAAAAATTTTAAAGAGGTTTTAATTTCTCATGATAACGGTCAGATCTATGCATTAATTTTACCGGATTTATTATTTATTATTCTCACCAAATTGCCGACCGACATTTCCCTGATTCGGTTAATTATTAATGTGAGTGTCAGCGAGATACTCAGTTCACGCAATGTGCAGAAGCTGTTGAAGAAAACTCGCGAAAAACATCTTAATTTTTTTGATAAGAAATATCTGGATGAATCGGAAAAGGAACTGCTTAAAAAAATAGGGATTTGAGATCATCTTTTTCGATTTGGGCTTAAACTGCACAGATAACTTCCGATAATATCAATATTTAGAAGAATGAGTAAAAAGGAAAGCAACAGTGCCTGAGCTGGTTGAAAAAATAGATAATAATATGATATTTATGTTGAACAATGAACGTTCACCAGAGGAAGCGGAATTACTGCACCTGGAGTGGGCAGTAATATCGCAGCTGGATGGGCAAAAAACTGTTGGCCAGATTGCTGATAATTTGGCGCTGAGCCAAACCGAAGTTGAAGATATATTTCGAAAATTGTCCATGCAGAATTTAATTACTCTGGTTACCCGTGGCGGGGAAGACTCACTAGTTTCACCAGAGTTTTTTAAAATTTTAAGCCATGAAATGACGCTGCTATTGGGTCCGGTCGCTAGCATTATTTTGGATGATGTTCTGGAAATGATGCATTCGAATCGTGAGAATTTTCCGATTCGAAATCTCCCAATTTTGATTGAATTGCTGGCCATTCAAATCGATGATCCAGTAAAACAGATTGAATTTCAAAGAAATATTTATCCAAGAATAAGAAAGTATCTATTCAAATGAAAAAGTTTACCTATTTCAGTTTACGATTACGTATTGCTATCTTTATTCTGGTAGGAACCCTCATCTTCTCCGGAATAATCTTATACACCGCTTATCAATATGTTAACCGAACACTGACCGAATCTCTCATTGAGCAAGGCCGTTTATTGGCCGCTAATATTGCTGAGATATCGGCGGAGAAAATCATCGAAGAAGATTATGTTGAATTAAAATCGTTTGTGGAGAAGTATAAACAATACTCGAATATTGAATATATCTTAATAGAAGATTATAGTGGGAAAATAAGGACGGATACCTATAATGGGGATGTTCCCGAAGAAATAATTACAGGTCATTCCAATACTCAATTTGGTGAGGGAAGTGAATACGAAGTTAAACTCATTGCTCTTACTTCACCCAATGCTCAGTTTTATGATATTAAACAGGCAGTGAAAGAAGGTTTACTCGGTTATGTGCGGGTGGGAATGAAAAAGTCATTTGTAGATGATAAGATCAAAGAAACCATAACCTACTTAAGTATTGTTTTTTTAATCGGAACTTTTTTAGCTATCACTCTGACGATTTTTATTATTACATTACAATTCAGTAGACCGATTGCCCATCTCACAGAGATGGCTCATAGGATTAGTATGGGAGATTTCAATAAGCCCGTGCGAGTGCCGGTAAAAAATGAAATTGGTATTTTAGCTGAAGCCATTGAACGGATGCGGGAAAGCCTGAAATCTTCTATTGAACGATTAAAAAATCGATAATTAATTTATTAAGTTAAGGAGCGAGCGAATGGTTCAGGTTAAAAAACTAAAAGACGGCAGTCGCCAAGTTATTCTTACCGCCCGGCAATTCGATGAAATCACTAAAGTTTTATCCGAATTGGCGGCAAAAACCAAAGCATCGACGATTTTGCTGGCTGATATTAGTGGACAGTTAATTACGCAACGGGGTAACACTGAAGATATTAACACCGCCATCCTCAGTGCCCTGGCAGCCAGTGATTTTGCGGCGACTTCCGAAATGGCGAAATTAGTGGGGGAAGATGCGAAATTTAAATTGCTGTTCCATGAGGGAGAGAAACGAAATGTCTATCTTTCAAATATTGGGGATAATTTTTTCCTGGTGGTGGTTTTTGATGTCAGCGTAACTCTGGGGTTAGTAAGAATCTACACCAAAAAGGCCATCCATAGTCTGCTTGAAATTTTTGAAGAAAGTGAAAAAGGAGAAGATGCCAGTAAAATTATTGATAAGGATTTTTCCAGTATGCTGGGCGATATGCTGGATGATTCTTTTAAATGAAAGATGCCAGCGGTTTATGTAAAGGTAAAATCAAACAGATGAGGATGTGGCATGTTTATTAATTGGGCTCTACAAGAAATTAATCTGAAAATTGTCTATTACGGACCGGGAATGAGTGGAAAGACCACCAATCTGGAATATATCCATTCTAAGTTGGATCCTTCCCTCACCGGAGAATTAGTTACCCTAAAAACAAAAGAAGATCGAACGATTTTCTTCGACTTTATGCAAATTGAGGTGGGCAGAATTAAAGGTAAAAAACCGAAATTTAATCTGTATACCGTCCCGGGTCAGGTCTATTATGCCTCCAGCCGAAAAATTATTCTGAATGGAGTAGATGGTATTGTATTCGTGGCCGATTCGCAACGCGATCGAATGGAAGGGAATATCGAAACCCTTCTGGATCTGGAAAATAATCTTCTGGCGTCAGGATTTTCTCTGGAGACCTTCCCCTGGGTAGTGCAGTATAACAAGCGCGATCTCCCGAATGCAGAATCGATTGCCGTACTCCAGAAAAAATTAAACTTTTTCAATGTACCTTACTTCGAAGGAGTCGCTATAAAAGGAATTGGAGTTTTTGATACTCTTAAGGCAGTTATCAATCTGGTGATCCAGAACGTACAAAAACAATTATAGACCTTTACGACCGAATTTCAATAAAAAAAGCCATCTGGCAAAGATGGCTTTTTTCTTTTTATGTGTAAAATAATAGGATTAGACATTATTTCCCTTTTCAGCCCAGATCATCATTAAATGAACAATAACCTCAGCGGCTTTCATCATATCTTGAATGGAAATCCATTCCCGCTTGCTGTGAAAATTATGTCCCCCTGTGAAAATATTAGGAGTAGGCAAACCCATATAAGATAATCGCGCTCCATCCGTTCCACCTCGTATTAAGGAAATGTGGGGAGTTAAGCCGGCTCTTTCAATTGCCTCCTGTGCATAGCGAGTGACATGGGGATATTGATCTAAAATATAGCGCATGTTGCGGTAGGATTCCTCCACCTTGAAATCTCCACTGGCTTTGGGATATTTTTTTAAAATTCGGTGAAATAAATTTTTTAGATATTTTTCTTTTTCTTTCAAGCCCTCTACCGTAAAATCGCGAATTAAAAATTTAATCGTGGACTCTTCCACATTGCCGTTAAAAGAATTGGGATGAACATACCCCTCTCGCTTTTCGGTAGTTTCAGGAGACATTCTATCTTTGGGTAATTTCGAGATGAGCTCAGCCGCGATTTTTATAGAATTAACCATTTTATCCTTTGCATATCCCGGATGAATATTTATACCTTTGACGGTAATACCTACGCTATCGGCACAAAAAGTTTCTATCTCCAACTCACCGGCTGTTTCTCCATCAATGGTATAGGCATATTTTGCTCCAAATTGCTTGAGGTCGAAGTATTTGGTACCCTGACCGACTTCTTCATCCACTGTAAAGGCGATCTTAATTTCCCCATGCCGATAGTGGGGATTATTTATAAAAAATTCTAGGGCAGTCATAATTTCGGCGATTCCTGCCTTATTATCAGCTCCCAAAAGCGTGGTCCCATCTGAAGTGATGATATCGTGTCCCAGACAATTTTTTAAAGCCGGATCAGTTTCGGGATTGATACGTTGATTCTGGTCCTTAGGAAGCCTTATTTCAGAACCTTGATAGTTGTGGTGAATTATTGGATTTACCCCTGCACCGGAAACATCTGGCGAGGTATCAACATGGGCAATGAGTCCAATAGGCGGCACAACTTTATTATCATCACCTGTAAGATTGGACGGTAGAGTCGCAAAAACATACCCATGCTCAGTCAACTCCACTTTTGATAATCCCAGCTGTTTCAGCTCTTTCACCAGAAGTTCAGAGAGCACTAACTGTTTTTTTGTGCTGGGGTAAGAAGTTGAATTTTCATCGGATTGAGTATCTATCTTGACATACCGTAAAAAACGTTCGACCATATTTTCGCGGTTAATTTTCATCGCTTATCCTTTCTGGCATTAGTTTTATTTTTATTAAGATTTATATTAAGTACTAATTGAATAAATGTAATCCCGATTATTTTCAATTGAAACTTAGGATTTCTTATTTCGTAGAATGATAAGAAATTTTTTAAGGATAGAATATGGAAATATTTTTTATTGTGCTGCTTATACTGATTTTGCTGATCACCGCGAAGCTTTTTATCTGGCTGTTAAAGGCCGGTATTTTTATGATCACTCTTCCTTTTAAAATCATTTTTGGGATCCTTGGTGCAGTTGTTCTCTTCCTATTGGTTGCCACTCTGGCAGTACCCTTATTAGTGATAATATTAGTTCCGCTGATACCAGTTATTCTTATTGGGTTAATAATTACGCTGGTGCTAAAACTCGCCTTTTAAAGTAGAATGGTAGAAACTCTCAGTGTCAAATTCATTCAGTCGGAATGCTTTACTCCATGGGCGTAAATCTACTTAGAAAATCATAGTCAATTTTATTCTTTTACATTTGAGTATGAAGTGGGAGATTGTTTCTAAAAATTATCTTGAATTTGTTGGCTGATTATTTTTGTTATTCGGTCGATCGATTTCAGAACCGGTTTACTTAGCTCGCTACCCAGATCCAGACGCTGCGGCTGAATTCCTAAAAAAAAGTCAGGAATGGACCGAAACTCATCTAAGAATTTTGTAATTATTGCCAGAGAAAAGTTGTGTGTAGAAATGGCAAAATGTTTGATCTCTTCACTTTGAAAAATTTTTACCTCACCGGCCACAGCACCCCAATTTATCGTATCGATCCACAATCGGCTTTCCCCGGGCATGGCCATAATTTTTTGTAAGTAATTTTCAGGGTTTCCTCCAACCACTAAAGTATACGGGTAACCCAATTTCTGTATGTTTTGAACAAGTAGAATTCCCGCCGCATCATCCCCGCGAAGTTCATTACCAATTCCGATAATAAGCGGTTTCATCTGTATGATTTGTGCTAATTGGTTGTGAATCATCATCATCGATCCAGCATATCGTCACTAAATATAGGGTAAATAGGTAAAATAAAAAAGCCATACCTGACAAGCTTTTGGTATGGCCTTTTTGATAATTTTCTATATCGTAAAAGTAGAATCCATTTACATGATATTATCCCCATTCTTCTTTCAGCAATACATTCCGGCGGCAGGTTGGACAGGTAATGCGCACCACATCCCAGCGATCAATCGGTCGGTCGGATTCGCGAGGAGATTCAGAACTCATCTGAAATTCTTCTATCTTTGTTAGATATACTGTGGGATTTGAAAAGGCAATGGTGCCTAATTTTTCATACAAATAAAGCAATTGAGTTTTGGGCGCGATCACTGCTCCGCAAATCTCGCACAACACTAATTCGTGTTCAATAATTTCCAGCGCCTCTTTTTCTTCGAAATAAGAGAGTTCATATCGAGTAGTCAATTGTATTCCTTTTTCAGTTGTGCAATGCAGATTGCATTCGCCACAAAAAATGCAATTTCCATAATCACACGTTAAACGGCGTATGGGTTTATCATTATAGATAATATCTTCCACTTTAATTGCGCGAGCAGGGCAAACTTCGGCACATGCACCACAGCCAATGCAATATTCTTTGAAATATTTTGGTGCTGCTCTCAGATTATCAGGCACAGGGGTCGGTACCTTGGGAAATGGATGGGTATATGGTCCTTTTATCAGCGCAGTGATCGCTTCTTTTAATTCTCTAATTTTAGGTAGATACATCTTTATGTCTCCGATTACTGATACGCACTGTTAAATTTTCATTTCACTCTATTCGATTGGTTTTTGGGGAAAATCATCACGATAGCGATCCATGATGCTACCTTCCCATAGCGGAAAACCTGCTCGATGTGAACCGCGAGAGATGGCATGGGCCGCCGCCGGAGCAGTAAGCAGGATAAAAATAGTACAAAATATAGCCTTAATGGATATACTATTCCATCCGAAATGAATGACGATAGCTACCAGGATCAGGATAGTTCCCAAAGTCACGCATTTCGTTGAGGCTTGCAATCGATTATAGATATCAGGAAATCGAATTAAACCGATGCAGCCAGCTAAATTAAAAAAGACTCCCAGCGATAAAAATATGATTACCAGATCACTCATCAAAAGTTCTCCCTTCTAGATATTTTGCTAAGGCAGTAGTTCCAATAAAAGCTAATAATGCCCAGGAAATCGCCACATTCATGTAAAGATCTTTTCCGGTAAAAAGGGATAGAATAGCGCAAAATCCGACCATAAGAATCCCCAGAATATCGATGGCCACTGTTCGGTCAGGGGGAGTAGGTCCGGCTCCAACACGATACAGGCAGAAAAACGCACAAATTAAAAGAAGGATTAAAAATATTTCCATTTGAAATTCACCCTTTTTCTTTATCACTAAATTTTTTAATCAAACACTTTTTTAAGATATTTTTCAAATTTTTTTACGATGATGTTAGTCTCCACTTCGGGATCTTCTGAAACGATATTTATCCAATGCACATATAAATTATCATCGATGAAATCTACAGTAAGCGTCCCGGGAGTGAGTGTAATCGAATTTGCCAGAAAGGTCTTGGCGATCTCGCTCTTCAGCGTCGTTTTTACTTTGACAATTCCAGGGCGGATGGGAATTTCAGGGTGAAACACACGGTAAGTAACATCCAGATTTGATTTAATTACTGCCCATAAAAAAACTGGAATATAAAGCAGAAACCAAAACATCCGCACCGGGTGGAACATCTTGAAAATTTCCACCGGAAAAATGTCACTGAACAATAGTACAATAACGAAGGCAATTAAAAATCCCGCGATGACGTCGGCTGGATGGATTGACCAGACCAGCGCCATCCAGATGCCTAAAAGAAGTAAAAGTTCAATTATTCTTTTGCGCATACCAAAAACTCCTGCTTGCATCACTGATTAATAATATTTAATGAATCCTAATTTCTTGAATCAGGGCATGGCATACAGCAAATACTTTGCTGGTTCAATCATAAGATCTCGCGCCGATTCCAGAATTGATGCCCCATACACCGGAAATAGGATTCCTAAGGTAACACATAATAAAGCTAAAAGAACCATCCCCGAAACCATCAGTACCGGAACTTCTTTAATGTCCTGTAACTTTTTAGGAAGAACTCCAAATAAAGAATACTTTTGCACTTTTACAAAAGAAATTAAGGTCATAAAGCTTACAAAAACCGTGACAATCGCCAGGAAATAGTAATGAGACTGAAAGAGAGCGACAATGATAATAAATTTGCTCCAGAATCCATTAAAAGGAGGTACCCCAGATATGGACAATGCCGCTATTGAACAGCTGGATCCGGTCCAGGGCATCTTCCGTATCAGTCCGCCTAATTGTTTCAATTGCCGAGTACCGGTTGTATATTCGAAGGCACCAGAGCATAAGAAAAGAAGAGATTTAAATATAGCATGGTTGAGTAAATGAAAAAGACCACCCAGGATTCCTAAAGGAGTGGCCAAACCAATGCCGATCATGACATAACCCATCTGGCTGATGCTGTGATAAGCTAATAGTCGTTTAAAATCCCATTGACCTACTGCCAGAAATACGCCAACCACCATTGATAAAGCGCCTAAAAACATAAGGATGGTTTTGATAATAGGTACCACTCCTAGAATGACAAAGAATATGCGAGCGACACCGTAAATTCCCAGGGCTTTGATAATTAATCCCGATAGCATGGCAGAGATGGGCGCTGGTGCGGATGGGTGGGCATCGGGAAGCCAGGCGTGAAAGGGGACCATGGCTGATTTCAGTCCAAATCCCATTAAAAATAAAGCGAAGGTAAAGAATAGGACATTTCGCGATATGCCTTGTTGATGAATGACGGTGGATACATCGGCCATGTTCAATGTACCGGTGGCAGAGTAGAGTAGGGCAATGCCCAACAAAATGATGACGGAAGAAACACCACCTAAGATCAGATATTTAAATGAAGCTTCTAACTCTTCGGCTTCGACCCCAAAAGCGACCAGGGCATAAGAGGCAATCGAAGCAATCTCAAGAAAAACGAACAAGTTGAAAAAGTCTCCGGTAAGAATCACTCCATTCATTCCGGCAATCATTAATAAGTAAAGAGAATAGAATTTGTTCTGAGCAGTATATTGCTGCATGTAAGGGATAGCAAACAAAGTGATAGCCAGGGTAATGACTGACACAATTAGAATCAGGAGTTGACTGAGAGAGTCCCATACTAAACTGATTCCCAGTGGGGGTTTCCAGCCTCCGACGGTGTATAAAAATGGTTCATGACCGAACATGAGCATCGTTAATCCGAGTAATAAAGCGATAACAAGTAAGGTAAGGTACGGAGAAACATTTCTGACAAATTTTGTGACGATGAGATTAATAAATGCCATTCCCAGAGGAGCAGCAATAAAGATTGGAAGCCAACTTTCCATTTTTTTACCTCATAACCTTCAGATTCATATCATTATATGGTAAAATTATAATTAACCATGAAGCCGACGAATTTCGCTCATATCAAATGTTTTGTATTTCTCATACAAACGCAATGAAATAGCTACCATCATGGCCAGGGTACTCAATCCGATGACGATGGAAGTCAATACCAGTGCCTGGGGCAGTGGATCGACGCTTTGTTGAACAAAAGTATTCACATCCATATTTTCTAAAAGAATGGGAGGAATTCCATTCTTTTTATAACCCAATAATATAATGAACAAATTTATAGCATATTCCATGATGGTCATTCCGATGATCTTCTTCACCAGGTGTTTCTTTGCAATTAAACAATAGAGTCCAAGCACGAATAAAATGGAATTCAAGAAATAAATTAACATAATTCGAAATCCTTTATTTTGAAATGAGGATAACTTTCTTCCTTAAATTAAAAGTCTAATCTTCATCTTCAGCGGCGATCAGATCGGAAATAAATCGACCGAAAATAGTCAGTGCCATAAAGACAGCAAAAATGCTGGATCCCACCTTTATGCATATAGCAATATTTGAAGCCAGAATGGTCCCAGCGCTGAACAGACCAAATGGATTGCTTTTCTCGATAAAATTCATGAAGTAATAGCCAGCAATATATCCCAGCATTCCGATAGACCAGAAAGTAAAAGCTCCCAGGTTATCCAGCAAACTGGCCCAAAAGTCGCTGAGTTTCCCGAGCGACATTTTCTTGCCAAAAGCCAGAGTCAATAAGATGAAACCGCAGGCGACCATGATTCCGCCGGCAAAGCCGCCACCAGGAGTAAGGTGACCGTAAAAGGTAATATAGATCGCGAAAAGAAATATAGCGCCGATCAATAATCGTGTAATGGTTTTTACAATAAAAGTCATACCTTCCATTGAAAAGATCCCTATCGTTTAAAATGTGTTTTATTTCATTCAGTTTTTTGTCATTTATCTGGTTATTCTTCCACTTCAATTAAGGCTTCTGGTAAATCTTCTTTTTCCGGAATTCCTACTTTTACTCGATCCGATTCTTCTTTTCGTTTTTTGCCTTTCGCCCGGAGGATTACAAAAGCTCCCAGAATGGCAGTAAAAATGACAGTGGCTTCACCCAGAGTATCATAGGCGCGGTAATCTAAAATGATGGACATCACCACATTGGATGCACCGGTCTGAGTGACGCTATCGCGCAAGTAACTGGTGGATACTTTCATCAATGGTTCACCAAATTTGGGCAGACCCTGAAATGCCATAAAAGCAAAAACCAGGAACAATCCAAAAAAGATCAGACTGCTCAAAATGGCGAACGTATCACGATGTTTGGTAATGGACGTATTGTCTAATGACACTGTGGAACGAATTAAAATAATCAGTACAATGATTTCTACCACCACCTGGGTAATGGCGATGTCAGGAGCACCCAAGAAAAGGAAGAGAATCGACAATGCCATACCCACCGCGCCTGCCGCGATGACCGAAGCCAGAATATTCCGAATTTCGATAGCAATAATGGATCCGATGATGCAAAAAATTAATAAGGCATAGAACAAAATCAACATAGGAAATCCTTCTATCGTTTAAGTAAAAATTATACAAAATTTCTCTGTCGGTTATTGCAAAATCAAAAGCAAAAAGCATAAAACTCCCAAACCGATGACACACCATGCCAGATAGGTAGAGAGAATGCCGTCATGCATTCGCTTGAGAATATTAACAGCAATTGAACCAATCCCGCTACTCAAATTATACACATCAAATATACCACGATTGCTTTCTTTCAGAAAACCTCCCAGCACTTTGGTCCGTTCTAAAAATTCGTAAAAATTACCCGCCAACACTCTCTCTTTCTTTATTTCAAATTGTTCACCACCAATAAATAAACTTTCTACTTCTCTCACTTTAATGCGGCTGAGATAGAATAAAAGCCCGCCTATTAACAATCCGCCAAAGATGAGTAAAGTTGCTAAAGTTGGATTCCACAAAGCAGTTCCAATCGACATAATCTGGGAGATTTTTCCAAATTGCATCTGGATAATGGGGCTAATAAAACTGTTAATGGGAAGATAGGCAAATAAACCAAACAAGACGCAGAGAGTAGCCAGAACAATCATGGGAAACACCATGCTCCAATGGACATCGTTATATTTTCCACCCGTTTTCTCATTCTCCAGACCAGTTTTCTCCTGATATTTCTGTCCCATAAATGTGCCGAATAGCAGCTTTAAGAAACTGGCCAGAGTTAAGGCGCTTCCAAACATGGCCAGAACTAAAAAAATCATCGAACCAGCTGTTTTTCCTTCAACTAAGCCCTGGTATATCATCCATTTGGAAACGAACCCATTGAATGGGGGAACTCCAGAAATGGATAGCGCAGCAATTAAACAGGCGATAAAAGTGATAGGCATTGTTCTGGAAAGTCCGCCTAATTTATCCACATCGGTAGTTTTCATTTTATTTTCCACAGCACCGGCTGTAAAAAATAAACAACTTTTATAGATGGCATGGTTTAGCATATGAAAAATGCCACCAGCAATTCCAATGGGATTTCCAGTTCCTATTCCCAATACCATATAGCCAACCTGGCTGATGGCGTGATAAGAGAGTAGTCGCTTCAAATCATGCTGAATAACGGCTACAAATACGGCGATTATGATCGTTAAAGCACCCACCCACATGACAATGTAAGAGAGAGTAGAATGCAGAGGCAGAATAAAAATATCAATGCAGATTCTGGACAATAGATAGATACCTAACAACTTATCCAACGAGGCGGGCAGAAAGGCGATGACCGGCAGAGGAGCACTTTCGGCAGCGGTTGGAATCCAGGAATGCATGGGGATAGCGCCGGCTTTCGCGATAGCCGCCAGAAACATCAGAAGAAAGATCGTAATTGAGAACGTATCATTCACTGTGATTTTCAGTGCACTGATAATCCAGGTATCGTACAATACCGGTAGAGCGATCACGGCCAGTAACAGGGCAACGTCTGTGAATCCCAGGATGGCAAAAGCCTTTCCGGCAGCCATTGCGGCAGATTTACTCTGACCCATGGCAATCAGGAAAAATAACAATAAGGTCACGGTCTCCCAGGCCAACAGAAAGATGAAGAAATTATCGGCTAAAACGATTGCCGCAGCTCCGGCTAATGTGAAAGATAAAAAAGGAAAATACAACTGAGATACTTTTTTATCCTTGAAAAATCCCAGTGAATACAAAGAGGTCAACAGCGTGAATAATCCCAGGAAGATGAGTAAGAAACGGGAAAAGTGGTACAACCGAAAATCCAGTGAAAAATCGATTGTGGAAATTTGAAACCATGGGATACGCACAGTCTGGTCGGGAAGAGAAAAAGCCTGGATCGATAAAGCCAGGAAAATGCCACTCCCGATGATGGTGATGATCTCCTGCAGATAGCGCCATTTTCGAGGAAAGACCAGGCTAATAAGGCCAACAATCAATGGAAGGTAAAGGAAAATCAAAAAATTCATTGAACAGGCTCCACTTCAATAGTTACTTCTTATTGTTTTAAAAGAAAATCCTATAACCTTTATTTATTCAATAAATATTTCTTCAGTTGAGGCAAGTCGAATGGCTTACCTAAATCCTGAGAAATTTTTAGTGTTTTTTTATGGCTAATTTCAACCAGATCTTTCTGAGACCACTTTTGTTGTCTGCTCAGGTCGTGAGCCGAAATCATCCGTTCCGTGCAACTGTAACAGGGGTCAACCGCTGCTAAGGTAATAGTCACATCGGCGACTTGTTGGCCAATACAGGAAGCATAAAAAGAAGGAATATTGATAAAACTGGGAGCTCGCACTTTCAATCGCTCGGGGAAATTGGTACCATTAGAGCGGACATAATGGATATCTTCACCACGGGGGGCTTCGTAACGACCAATACCCTCACCGGGCGGTATTTCTTTAATATCTAATAGGAAATCCCCTTTAGGAATTTGTTTTACTGCCTGTCGTAGTATTTTAATCGATTCAAAAATTTCCAGCACTCGCACTAAAAATTTGGTATAAACATCGCCGTCTTTTAATACGATAACATTCCAGTCCAGATAGGGATAAGCCGCGTATGGATCATCTCGTCTCACATCGATGTCTACTCCGGAAGCGCGAGCGGTCGGACCAACGACACAGTAATCAATGGCCGCTTTTTTGGTGAGTACCCCCACTCCTGCTAAGCGAGCTTTAAGAACTGGATCGTCCTGAACTGCATCAGCCAGCATGTGAACCTTGGGTTCCATTTCGTCCAGCGTTTTTAACAAGGCCGGGAATTTAGAATCATCCAGATCTCTTCTCACTCCTCCCACCTTCAGCATACCGCAGCTTTGACGATTACCTGTTAAATATTCCATCATATCTAAAATGGGTTCGCGATATTTCCAAGCCCACATGAAGACAGTATTATAACCAATAAAATGACCAGCCAGTCCAACCCATAGTAAATGACTATGAATTCTTTCTATTTCACCCAGGATGGTGCGGATATATTTGGCTCTTTCCGGAATCTCAACTTTAAGCAAATCCTCAACCGCGTTACAGAAACAAACGGTATGCGTGATGGAACAAATTCCACAGATTCGCTCCACTAAGAATACAGTCTGATCGTAGGTTTTTTGTTGGGCTAATAATTCAATACCTTTATGAATATATCCTATGTTGACATCGATATCGACCACGGTTTCACCTTCTACGGTCAGAATAAAGTTTTCCGGTTCATCTTGCAGGGGGTGAAAGGGTCCAACAGGAATAATGGAACGCATCTAAAACTCCTCAATTATATGTAATAATTCTTCATCTCTCTCATTAGTGAATTACAAATTTATTTCGATTTTCTTTTTGATTTTTCTAACGGTTCAATAAAAGTAATCTTGGGTGTTAATCCATGCTCTTCCTTGAACTTTTTAATATCAAAATCCTTGCGGAATGGAAATTCATTTTGAGACAAAAATTCGGATTTTACCAGTCGTTTAAGATTTGGATGACCGAGAAATTGTACTCCCAGGATATCATAGATTTCTCTTTCGATCCAGGTAGTTCCAGGAATAATCGAGACCAATGAATCTAACTTGGGATCATCGTGAGGAGCCAGTGTTCGCACCGTGCAAATAAATTTATCCTTATCAAAAGTAAAATGGTACAATACTTCGAACCCTTCACGAATGTGAACTCCGGACGCAATGGAAAATTTTGCACCCATTTCACGGAAAAGGATATACGCTATGCTTTTCAGATTTTCCCGTCCGATTCGGATGTAGATACGTTTTTCAGAATGTACTTGCACGTCAAACGGAAATCGCGATTTGGATTTCAGAATATCTATGAATTCTTGAATTGTCATTTTCCTTTTTTGCTCCTTTTTATTTCTCTATGAAAGGATTTTCGCACTGTGTTTTCATCTTAAATTTTCTGCAAGGCTTTCACTAACCCCATAATCATGGTTTCAGGTTTGGGAGGACAACCCGGAACATACACAAAAATAGCATTTGGATCGACTTCTCTGATAACCTTATCAACCGGACCTGCCACACTATAGGCGTCCTTAAAAATTCCCATACTGCAAGCACACGCACCGATGCAGGCGACGACACAGGGTTTAGGAACTTGTTTATATACTTCTTGTAAACGGGATTTTATGTGATAGGTAACCGGCCCACTTACCAAGAGCACATCAGCGTGTCGGGGGCTAACGACTAATTTTATTCCAAATCGTTCTACATCGAATCGTGGAGTTAGACAATCTAAAATCTCAATGTCGCAATTGTTGCATCCTCCTGTTCCCACATGATAAACCCAGGGAGATTTTTTTAACCAGCGGGTGGATAATTTCGCCATAAGATAAAGCTCCAGATTTAAATCGAATTTAGCTGCTCATTCACAAACATTTAGTTATACTTTTTAGTACCCAAGGAACATTAAAGCCATGGCTATCAGGGCCAGCAAAGTGACCCAACCCCAGAAAAATTTCACCGCCTGATCAATCCGCACCCGGGGATTGGTGTTCTTGATTAGGATTACCAGAACGATAATAAAAATATATTTTAATAATGACCATAAGATTCCCCATCCTTGGAGAGAAGTTCCTCCCCAGAAGAGACTGATCAAAAACCAGGGGCATACCACATGCAGCATGGCCATCATGACTTTATACACGCCCAGCAAGGGACCGGAGTACTCGATAAATGGCCCCTCCATGATTTCACATTCGGCCTCACTGATGTCAAAAGGGATCTCTGCTAATTTGGCCTGCAGCCACAACAACGATACGATAAAGGCAACAATCATAGAAGGATGTTTGAGCAACGCTCCATGTACCTGCTGATATTGAATGATTTCTCCCAGCGATACACTTCCTACTTTAAAAAAAACGGTTGCAACTGCCAGCAGAAAGGGTAGTTCATATCCCATCATTAATTTGATTTCGCGATTGGCACCTACGGCGGCCAGCGGATTCCCCGATGAAAATCCTCCCCAGATAATTGCTAAAGGCGGAATGATCATTAAATAGAGAATGACAATAACATCTCCTACAAATTGATATTCGGGTCTGAGATTGATTACCCCAATCATGGTGGCCAATAATGAAGTAGCGGCTAAACCAATAAAAGGAGCAACAATGAATCCAATTTCTTTTGCAGACCTGGGTATGATAAGTTCTTTCTGCCAGAGCTTCAATACATCATAAAAAGGTTGGAAAAATGGTGGTCCAACTCGCCATTGGATTAACGCCGAAACTTTCCGGTCTAACCAGCTGACTACCAGACCGAAGGTACCGGTAAATAAAAATCCTGGAAAAATCAGAAAAGCCAGAAGATATAAAGCCAGGTTTTCCATTACATTATCCTTATTATCAAAACGTTAACAAATTTGTGAAATACCTCGAATATATCATGAGCGCAGTGACTATTAATAAAAATGAATTCTTACCTCTTCAAGTGATTTCAAATTGGTTTTTGCCCGTTCATGTTCAGGATCCAATTCCAGCACTTTTTTAAAGCTATGAATGGATTTATCGAGCTCACCTTTTTTGTAATATGCCAATCCTAATTGAAAAAACGCCGAGGCATCCTGAGGATTATGCTCAACTACTTTCTCAAAATTCTTTATGGTTTCCTCAACATTTCCTAATTGAGCACAGGCTTCTCCTAAATGATAGTAGGCAATCGTGAACTCAGGATTTTTTTCCAATAATTTACGGAAGGTAGCACAGGTTTCCTGCAATTGACCATGGTGGGAATAACAGAGACCCAACCAATAATAGGCAAGTAAGAAGTCGGGATCAACCTTTTGTGTCTTTTTAAATTGCTGGATCGCCTCACTAATTCTGGCTTTTCGATAATAAGCTAAACCTAAACCATAATGGGCGCCCGCTTGATTGGGTTTCAATTCCAGACATAATTGATAACGCTCAATCGATTCATTCAGTCGACCCAGACGATAGAGCAAGTTTCCAATATGCAGAGAGATCTCGGGAGAACGTTGGATCTTATCTGCTTTAAGAAATTCCTCTAATGCTTCCTTTAATTGTCCTTCATTCTCATAACGAGTAGCGGTTTGCAGGATTTTTTGATAATCACGAATGTGTTCTTTTAATACCGCCCCGCATTCTTTGCAATAATTGGAATCATCAGTGTTTTTTGTTTTGCAGGCAGGACAAATCATGCCTTTCTCCTTTTTTATTTTTCATTCAACCCAATTACATTCGTCGTACTTTTGAATGGGCCACAAATCGGCCTCCTACCAAGGTTTGGGCAATTGCCTCTGGTGCCAATTCCACAAATTGCAAAGCGCCACTGGTACAGGCCGAAACACAACGAGGAATTTTTCCCTCTTTTACACGATCGATACATAAATCGCATTTTGGAGCAATATGTCGAGTGAATTCATAACCAATCACTCCAAACGGGCAGGCCAGTGAACAGGACCGGCAACCAATGCAGAGTAATTTTGCACGTCGTACATAACCGAACTCATCTTTGAAAAGAGCACCGGTGGGACAACCTTTCATGCAGGCCGGATTAGCACAATGGCGGCAATTGGCTGGCACTTCTGCGATATCCATCACTTTTCCCGCCACTAAATTAGTTTGTTGATGATGCCCATAGTGACAGGCAGCTGAACAACTCTGGCATCCAATGCAAAGATCCAGATTTACCACAATTCGTTTTTCAATTGAATCCATATCTATAACTCCACAAAATAGCCATGAGGCTTTCTATGATAATAACTATGGTTTACAGGTGAACCCTGGGACACCAGAAATAATATTCTTTATTGTGATCAGCAAATTCGCCTTCAATAAGGTGTCGAACAGGTGAATAATGAGCATAGGCAATGACGCGATCAGAAGGAAGGTGAAAACCATAGTTGATTTTAAATTCAATCTGCTGTTTTTTCCACTTCATTACCGTAATTTGATCATTTTTAATTTCTTTCAGTTTTCCTACTTCATCGGGAATGGTTAACTGGTTGTCGACACAATCTTTCTTTGCCCAGGATGAGTACTGGGTAAGATGAGCGTCCTTATAATGAACGATGTGTTCGTAAGGGATAAGCCATAATCCTTCTTGTTGACTCAATTCTTTCAATTTTTTTACATAATAAGTAATTTCCTGTTGCAGATTTTCATTCCAGGTATTCACATTCTTTGCGAGGTCAGTCACGCGCAGGGAAAGCTTATTTTCCATCGCATTTTGATAAAACAGATAGATGAAGTGGGCAATCGTCTGTGCGGAGCCGATGGGCGTTTTAACAGGTGACGAACCAATAGACTGCCAGTTGACAAAATTAGTTCGCAGATCCATTTTCTCGTATAAATGTGCTTCTGGCAATAGGGCATAGGTATTGGTAGGAAAATTATCCTGTACCATTGATGAAATGATCCACTTTGAACTATCCGGAAATTGTATCGGACCTGGAAAATAGGTCTGCGGATTCCAGCCCACCGCGAATAAATACTGGAAGGCTTGATTGATGATGGAGTGAAGAATCGGTTTTTTGCCCAGATATAGTTTAGGATAAATTTCCCGTGAGAATTGTTCTATCGCATTGAAATTGCCATCCGAATAAAGTGGAACGAAAATACATTGGGTGATATGGCTTATTGCGGCACATAAAAGGGCACTAATATAGCTGCCCAGTGAATTGTAATGGTGAGTAGAATAGAATAACGCAAATTTTTTAGGTGATAATAAGAATTCACTGATATAATCTAAATATCTTTGTCTCTCGGCTGGTACGAATTCCTTTATCAATGAGGTAAACTGATCCGAAATAAGTTCATCCATAATTTTAAGTTCTGCTGCGTGCGATCCATCTTTTTTAGCGGCATAAATCTTTTTAAATAAGTAAGCCAGATATAAAGGTTCGGTGTGGGGGTAATTCTCAAGAAAAATATTGGCAAACCAACTGGTCCGATAGTTTACAGGATTGATACAAAATAGAGCATTTTGACGAAAAGCATATTTTGCTTTTAACAGGTGACGACTTAAAACGGGATGTTTCGTGAAAATATCGCCTATACATAATGAATAATTCAAGTTTTTCAAAACTCGGGGGTCATCACATTTGGGGAATTCGAAAGGATTATCGACCATCGCCCGGAACAGATGGCGATCTAAGGGAGACACAAAGTCGATCGCTTCAATCTGATTATTATTGGCAAAATCCAATAAAGCCCGAATGTCATGCAAGGATTGCATGGGATTAATGAGAATGGCCATGGGCTTTTGGTCAGGGTTTTTCTTCAGTTCAGTGGCTATATTTTGAAAAATAAGTTCCGGGATCTCCAATTCTAACGCCCCATTTTTTCTATAGTATGCTTTCCCTAATCGCATGGGATGGGAGAGCAACTCATATGAGAAATGGCCGCGGGGACACAGTGACCCTTCATTAATGGGATTGGCATAATCAAAATCAATCACGTCCTGAGTCTTGCTGGAAAAAATAACTTCATTCAGGCCTTTTAGAATTTTAAAACGACATCCGACCGAACAAAAAGGACAGGTAACTTGAAATTCGGGTCGACTCTCTACATTGAGTAATGATTTGTCATTCATAATTAAAATCGGGAAATTTTAAGTGAGTAATGTCTACTTTTATTTAATATCTTTTTCATTAGATTAACCAAACACATCTGGGTATTTCTGGATCTTAGCATAATTCATATCCGGCCCATCCTTGCACAAATAATAAGGACCAATATTGCAGCGTCCACATATTCCCATTCCACAACTCATTTTGCGATTCATCGAGAGATAGATCTGTTCTGGCTTAAAACCGACACTGAGTAATTTTAAAGTGACAAACTTCAGCATTATTTCCGGACCGCAGGATACAGCGTAAGAATTATTGAGATCAATGCCAGTGTTTTCTAACAGTTCGGTCACCAATCCTACCCGGCCGGTCCAACTGCTGTCCGCTCGGTCTACCGTACATTCGAAATCCACATGGGGTAATTTCCGCCACTCGTCATATTGGCGTTTGAAACTGAGCTCAGAAGGATTACGCGCTCCATATTTAATCGAAATCCGTTTGTATTTATTCAGGTCATGAAAAAGCGCATTTAGCAGAGCGCGCAATGGGGCTAAACCTACACCACCGCCCACCACCAGGATTTCTTTGCCCTCAAATTTATCCAGAGGATATCCTTTGCCGAAGGGACCGCGCAAACCGACGTAATCTCCCGCTTTCAACCGATGAACCGCTTCAGTCACATACCCGGCTTTGAGAATAGTGATTTCCATGGTTTCAAGCTGATAAGGTGAAGACGAGGGAGTGAATGGTGCTTCACCGACCCCATACACGGTAAGTTGCATGAACTGACCGGCTCGGAAAGGAATGGGTTGCGGCGGTTTAAGAACCAAAGTCTTAATAGTCGGGGTCTCGGTGATGACGTCTAAAACCTCAGTTTTCAAAGGATAATACGGGTTCTCTACCTCATTCACATTTGTAGATGTTTGACTTATTTTTTCCATTGCCAGTAACTCGTGAATTATATGTGATATGAAATCAACTTATTTCGATAGTTTCTTTTAGTACGACTCTCTTCTCAAGCTCCATCAGAACTTTACGGAGATCAATGTTGCCCATGCATCCCTCCGAACATCGTCCACAACCGGTGCAGGCCTCAACTCCATATATCGTTACAAATGAGTCGAATTTATGATAGAATCGATGTTTGAAGCGATCGGCTAAACTCAGGCGGGGAGTTAATCCACCCGCCATGCGAGAATAGCCGGCAAAAAAGCAGGAGTCCCACACTTTGATCCTTTCATATCCCTCCTTGGCCTTTTGATCGAATAGTAAGAAACAATAGCAGGTGGGACAAATCTGGGTGCAAATGCCGCATTCCACGCAGGTTTTACATAAATCGCTCCACTCCTTGGAAACTAAATGGCGCTCAATCGCTTCCTGGTGACTTTGGAAGTATTGAAACTGCTTGTTGATTTCTTTTAATTTTTCAATGACTCGTTTTCTTTTCTCATCGCGAGCAGCAATTTGTGCCTCAGTTGCCGGCTGATATCCTTCGAAAAATTCCTTCAGTAATTTTTCACCTTTTTCCGAACCTACCTCAACTAAAATGGAATTGTCTACGGAAGAAAGATTCAAATCAAAATCTTTTTCCGGATAGGGAAGAGAATTCATCAATGTACAGGCACAAAATTCGCCAGCATCTAAGCAATCGCTGGCAATGATAATATTTTCTTCACGGGCTTTAACATAATATGGTTCAGGAAACTCTCCCTCACGATAGACTTTATCAATTATTTTTAAGGCATTTATATCACACGCTTTCGGACCAATAATGACCAGAGGCTGTATCCTTTCTGTTTTTTTCTTTGTGGCTGGATATGTACCCACATTTTGTTTCGGAGGGTAAAAAAAACTTTTCAGTGGTTGTGGAGTACGTATCGGGGAGATTTCCCATTTGGTATCTGTCCAGCTATCGATCTCATAATATTTGAGAAAGAATTCATGATCCTTTTTAACAGGAAGGATTATTGGATAGCGCTGGTTTAGTTTCTGGATGGCGGCGATGAGTTGATTTTGAGAAATTTGATACATTTTCGATCCACTCGTTTATTTTATATTCTTGGCACAGCTCCGCCCTGTCATTTACAGGGACTGAAAACTTGATGTTTCATCCTGCATTTAAGAGAACGCCATGATCGACGTTCATTTATTCACAAAAAAGCACAAAAATTTTTATCTTACAGAAAATATCAGCCTATTTTTTCTTGAAAAATTTCTGGAAACTTCTGATTTGATCTATGTGAACTAACATTTTCTGTTCTATTTTTAAAATTCGGAATCGATTCCTGAAAGTATGGCATAAAAATTTTTAATTCTTCATTCTTGTTAAATATTTAACAATTGGCGTTGAATATAGACAAATTTTCAAAAAAGTCAATATTAAAAAAAATATTTCATGAAACCTTTATATGACCAGATCAGCTCTTGGACAAAATTTAGTTCGATTTTTTCACCACCTATGTTTGGTATTAAACTTTAGGAAATTTTTTTATTCTTCTGGTATTTGACACCATATTCATAACCGCTCTCAACCGCTTTTTGGTTGATTTCAATCAGTCGCTGGCGGTTAATGATGTAGGGTAAGGTATCAATCAAAGTTTGTTTATTTAGAATATTGGTATAACCTACTAAAGCACCCAGAATTATCATATTGGCAATACGAGTATTACCCAGCTCATCGGCCATTTTGGTAGCCGGCACTTCCATGATCTCCAGATCGGTACGAGAGGGTTTGATGTCAATTAATGAAGAATCATAGATGATCAATCCGCCGGCTATGACGTCTTTCTCAAATTTTTCTAGGGAGGGACGATTCATGGCGATTAAAACACTGGGATAGGATACCACAGGTGAACCGACGACCTGGTCGGAAATATGAACATGGCAGTTCGCGGTCCCGCCTCTCATTTCTGGACCATACGATGGAATCCAGGAAACCTGATAACCTTCCATCATTCCGGCCTGAGCCAATCCAACGCCAAGTAACAGAATTCCCTGCCCACCAAAACCGGCGGCTTTAATAGCAGGATTTTTATACTGAAGGGCAGGCTGGGTGCGTGGGTAAATTTTATCCTGCAGCTGGGTTAATCCTAACTGTTCTTTTATTTCTTCTTTGCTGGGATGATGAACTTCTAATTGGCGAGGCTGAATTTCATTAGAGCGATCCCTTAATACCCCCAGTGGGAATACTCTGGTCATCTCCTCTTCGACCCACTTTAAAGAATCAACCGGATCCATTTTCCAGCCAGAAGGGCAGGGTGATAGGACTTCAACTAATGAATACCCCTTACCTTCCATTTGAATTTTTATGGCTTTGCGGATGGCCATTCGTGCTTTGGCGCGATTCTTCACATCATGAAGTGAAACTCGTTCCAGATAAACTGGTGCTTCCAGAGTGTTCAGCATTTCGCACACTTTTATGGGATTACCTTCATTACTAGCATCTCTGCCACGTGGAGAAGTAGTTGTTTTTTGTCCCAGCAGAGTGGTGGGGGCCATTTGCCCACCCGTCATTCCATAGATGGCATTATTGATGAATATAACGGTGATGTTTTCTCCTCGATTGGCGGAATGAATAAGCTCAGCCGTCCCGATAGCAGCCAGATCGCCATCTCCCTGATAACTAATGACAATGCTGTGGGGGTGAGCACGCTTTATACCTGTCGCAACGGCTGCGGCCC